>OODT01000040.1_pt1 | contig 201922 bp, 163 predicted proteins | sample 1671841 | NCBI WGS metagenome assembly OODT01 (sample SAMN06348198, study PRJEB24527) | human gut metagenome | biome: human gut; feature: ankylosing spondylitis patient; material: feces | host: Homo sapiens | place: China | collected 2015-10 | reverse complement strand
CAATAAACCACCTGCTATGCGGGTGGTGCAACAAATTTGTTATACAAAAAAATCAAACAAATTCTATGGCACATACAAAATGGATGTGCAAATATCATATTGTATTCACACCAAAATACAGAAGAAAAGTAATATACAATCAGTACAAAGAAGATATCAGAGATATTATCAAAGCATTGTGTAAGTATAAAGGTGTGGAAATAATAGAAGGACACTTAATGCCAGATCATATCCATATGTTGGTAAGTATTCCACCGAAATATAGTATATCACAGTTTATGGGATATTTAAAAGGAAAAAGTGCACTAATGATATATGATAAGCACGCAAACGTTACTGTTCACTCGTACCCCGTTCCAGTAACGGATTTTGCCGATGCTTCGCATTCCAAATCGGCAAAATCTGCTACCACCACTGTATCATACGGCATTTTCAGTTCAGAAAATGCCTACCTGTGAACAGTAACAAAACAATAAAAAAGAAATCGCATAGATACATGAGCTGTGGTATACTGTGTCTATGCGAATTTATAATAGTCTTAGGGCAGCTTAATGCTTATGTAGGATATTATAAGAAAAATGAGATGATAGAGGGAGATAATCCTCCAGTAGGAATACTGCTTTGTACAGATAAAGGTTCTCAGATGGTAGAATATGCCTTATCTGGAATGGATAACCAGTTATTTGTTTCAACGTATATGTTGCATTTGCCTGACAAGAAGAAACTCGAAGAATTTATGTTAAAAGAGATAGAAGAAATGGGAATGTAAAGTTAAGCACTTTGTAATTATGGGTATGAAGTATTTTCTGTTAAATGTGGATAGTTTGGAATTTTAATATGGAAAATGAGATAAATTATTCTGATATTTGAAAGTGATCAGTCAGATAGGAAGTTATTTGACGCTGTCCGTTCGTTAAGATTTAAACAAATCTTCATCTGTTCTTAATACATCACATTATTACCTTTAAAACCACAGATATAAACGATATTATTACAAATACGGTTGGGACTATAATCAGATATTTTATTGCACGCTGGATAACAGGTAGTTAAAAAAAAGAGTATTGCTAAATTCAAAAATGAGTGACTTTTATGTAATATGCAGTTCTGTCGTAGTTATTATGTTCTTGTTTCAACATTTTGTTTCATCATTATTATGGGAAATGGCAGTGTAACTTCAAGTTTGGTTAAATATAGAGAGAAATGTTATACCTCGGCTAAAAAGATACAATATTAGATGTTTCATGAGCAGTATTTGAGTTTATTTTAAATTCAGGTATTGCTTTTTTATTTATGCAAAGTTTCACGGGGCCGCTGGTATTTTTTCTCATGTTCATTTATAATTGCTGATAGAGAAAACTGGAAAGAACACCCAATGAATCAGAAAGTAGAGGGTATAAACACATGAAAAAAAGAATTTACAGCATGATATTAATATTAATGACCGGACTTTGTGCCGGATGTGGCAAAGAAGGAGTAAAAAATAATAATACAGGAATAGAAAGCGAATCTTCCCAGGTGGAAGATTCGGTCAGTTTTGAAAACACAGAAGACACAGAAAGCACAGAAAATACAGAATACAATGACGTCGTATTAAATGAAGAAACGGATTTTACTTATGACTATTCGGAGGACATCAAAGCGGATGTTGACAATGTGGTATCAGGTTCCGCATCACTGCAGGACGAATTGGAGAATATTGAGAACATCGTAAAGAAATATACGCCGCTGGCGCAGGCAGCCCAGACACAGACAGAAATGAATCTGTCATCCAGATGGTTTTTCGACATATGGGATACGGAATTAAATAACCTTTGGAGCAGATTCAGTGATCTGGCAGATCCGCAAACAAAGGAGAAGATCCTTGCAGAACAGAGAAACTGGATCGCTATGAAGGAAGAAGTGACCTTGCTTGACATTGGATCTTACGAAGAAAACGGCAGTATGTATCCGCTTCTTCAGAATTCTTATCTGGAGGAGATCACGAAGAACAGGGCTTATGTTATTGCAAATGAGCTGGCAAAGATAAAGGGGGAATCCTTTGTTATGCCGGAAAAATCAGCAAAGTACGGTCTGTTTGTGGACAATCAGGGGACTGGCAGCGTATACAGTTCCCTGATCACCAGACAGGGACTGGAAGGAGAGGATGAAGCGCTTATCTCCATTTACAGAGAGGGAGAAACAAAAGGAACATTTGTTGACAATGGAAACGGGGAGCTGGCTTTCACATCAGATGACGGAAGTGTAAAAGGAACCATCAAAATCAACGGATGGGATGGCGCAAGTTTCAAGGTTACAGAGACATCAGGAGAGGCTGTTTTTTCTGCAGGAGAGGAGGTCAATTTTCCGTTTGCATTTTGACAGCATTGTTTGATATGTTGTTTGTAATGATTCAGCGATATAACAGACAAAGAATCATGAAACTCGTAAATCGGCAGTTGCGGAGGTGAATAAAATATATGCTGAATGTGAAAAATGCTGATATGGCAGATTTTGAACAGATTATGAAAATTTATAAATATGCACAGGATTATATGATAAAGTCCGGAAATCCTGCACAATGGGGGCATTTTTATCCGGATGCAGAGCTAATAAAATCTGATATTTGTCAGAATGTATGCAGGGTAATATATGACAAAGATGGGATACATGGGGTATTTGCATTGTTTAAAGGTGCAGAACCTGCTTATAAGCATATTGAGAATGGGAATTGGCTGAATGAAGAGCCTTATCTTACTATTCACAGACTTGCTGGGGATGGTCAGGTGCATGGTTTGTTTCAGTGTGTTTTAAATTATTGTAAAAATATTTCTCAAAATATCAGGGCAGATACCCATGCGGATAATCAAATCATGCAAAAGCTGATGGAAAAGAATGGTTTTATGAAATGCAGTATTATATATGTTAAAAATGGAACACCAAGAATTGCATATCATTGGACTGCTTCATAACTTTCAGTTGTGCGTCCGGCAAAGGGCAATTAACCTGGCAGGTGCAAATTCTCTCTGATACATGATATGACAGTGGAAATTTCCTGAATTGACAAAAGAGTTAGAATAGACTAACATGCAAAATAGAATGACAGAGCAGAAAGGGGCAGGAAATGGAAAGAGAGAAGAAAAAGAGGGCAATGATTGCGGGAATGGTCTCAATGACATACTGGTGCCGTTTATGGTATATTATCTGGTCGCAGATATCGGAATGTCTGTGGTAATTGCTGATGTTTTTGACGGCATTTCTTTTATTACAGGATTCGGGTGTGAAAAATTTGTCAATCAAGAAGTTTAAATGCACTATTTGACTCCAACCCGCAGGATAACATTTTTCAAAAGAAATAATGTGTGATACAATATTTTAAGATTGAATTTTCAGGAGAAAACAGATGTCCCTACAATTTATATTTGGCAATTCGGGCAGCGGAAAATCGGATTTTCTGTATGATTCCGTGCTGAAACAGGCGAAAGAAAATAAAGAGCAGCAGTTTTTAATCATTGTGCCGGAGCAGTTTACCATGCAGACACAGCGGGAACTGGTCGAGAGGCAAAAACAGCATGCAATCATGAACGTGGATGTGCTCAGTTTTGCAAGACTCGCATACCGCGTCTTTGATGATCTTGGAAAACAAAATGTGGTTGTGCTGGAAGAGACCGGAAAAAATCTTGTACTGCGCAAGGTGGCAGAACAGAAAAAAGCAGAACTGAAAGTGCTTGGTGCGAATATGAATAAGATGGGATATGTCGGCGAGGTAAAATCCCTGATCTCAGAGCTGATGCAGTATAATGTCCGTCCGGATGCGCTGGCAGAGTTTTTGGAGAAAGAACCGCTTGGGGAGGGACTGCGCTTAAAAATGCAGGATGTCCTCACGATGTATCAGGGATTTACGGAGTATTTAAAGGGCAGATATATCACGGCAGAGGAAGTGTTAGAGCTTCTTTATGATGTGGCAGAAGAGTCCGAACTGCTTCGTAATAGTGTGATCGTGTTGGACGAGTTTACCGGATTTACACCGATCCAGAACCGTCTGATGGAAAAACTGCTCGTGCTGGCAAAGAAGGTCAGCGTGTCTGTCACGATGGATGTCAGGGAAGATTTTTACCAGTGCAGGGGTGTACATGAACTTTTTGCCATGAGTAAAAAAACGGTGGCGTCGCTACTGAAAGTGGCAGAACTGTGCAAAGTTCCGGTGGAGGAGCCGTTGGTACTGCCGACCGGAAAACAGAGGCGCTATGCCAATGCTGCCGACCTTTATTTTATGGAGCAGAATCTCTTTCGTCCGGGAGCGGGAAGCTACAGATACAAAGCACCGGAACAATCTATGCAGCATATCCGCATCACGTCCCTGAAAAATCCGAGGGAAGAATTAAAATTTGCTGCCCGCGAGATCGTGCGCCTGACGAGGGAGAATGGTTACCGTTACCGGGATATCGCAGTCGTGACAGGGGATGTGCAGCAGTATGGCAATTATGTGCCGGAGATCTTTGAGCAGTACCATATCCCGTACTTTATTGATCAGACGAAAAATATTTTGTTCCACCCGTTTATCGAGTGTATCCGGGCGATCTTAGAGATGATCGAATATGATTTTTCTTATGAAAGTGTGTTCCGGTTTTTGCGGTGCGGGCTTGCAGCGAGAGTCGTGACCGAGGCAAAAAATTCCGACAAGGAGCCAGATCCGGCTGCAACGGAAGATTTGACGCAGCAGCCGGAAACAGGATCCCATGGACTTACAGAACAGGAGATCGACCGCCTGGAAAATTATGTCCTCGCACGGGGCATCCGCGGTGCATCCCGCTGGAGCAGACCGTGGACGTTTGTAATGCCGGATGGGACATTGGAGGATATGGAGCAGTTAAATAAGATCCGTGAGGCTGTTTATGAGAATTTCAAGCCACTGATTGAAGCGTTTCATGGAAAAGATAATACGGTCAGCATACAGACCTATGAGTTATACAGTCTGATCAGACGGCTTGACATGGAGCAGTTATTAAAGGAGCGTGGAAACTTTTTCGAGGCGCATGGCAATCAGGCGCGGGCAAAGGAATATGACCAGATCTATAAAATCGTGATGGATCTGCTCGACAAAGTGACGTCTCTGCTGGGCGATGAGACGATGACGATCCGGGAATACAGTGATATCTTAGATGCCGGATTTGAGGCGGCAAAAGTCGGTATTATCCCGCCGGGCAACGACACGGTGACAGTCGGGGATATCGAGAGAACCCGTCTGAACCATGTAAAAATCTTATTTTTTGTCGGTGTCAACGACGGAGTTGTGCCGAAAGCAGGAAATCAGGGTGGCATTATTTCCCAGTTTGAGCGTGAAAAGATGGCAGAATATCACCTGGAACTGGCGCCGGGCGCAAGGGAAAAAGTATTTATCCAGAAGTTTTACCTGTATTTAAATATGACAAAACCGTCCGAGCGGCTGTATGTGACATTCTGCCGCGTCAACTCCGATGGAAAAGCACTGCGGCGTTCGTATCTGATCGGGACACTCTTAAAACTGTTCCCACAGCTTGCGGTGGAAGAACCGTCCGAGGAGGAGACATTAGAAGGTGCACTGACTGCGGAAAGTGCCCTGCCGTTTCTGATGGAAGGGCTGACAAAACCGGTGGAGGATGAAGAGGCATGGACTGCACTTTTGGCATGGTACCTGTCGGATGAGGGTAAACGGGAAAAAGTAATGCAGCTTTTTGATGCGGCGTTTGGCGCCCATAAAGATGATGCGATCAGCAAGGCAGTCACGAAAGCTTTATATGGGAATACCTTAGAAAACAGCGTGACAAGGCTCGAACAGTTTGCTGCCTGTGCGTTTGCTCATTATTTAAGTTATGGACTGCGGCTTAAAGAACGGGAACTGCAGCAGTTTGCGAGTGTGGATATGGGAAATATTTATCATGATGTGTTAGAGCGTTTTGCAAAGGGCATAGAGCTGTCGGATTATACCTGGTTTGATATCCCGGAGAAAGCGCAGGAAGCCCTGCTTTCCCAGAGCATGGAAGATGCGATCGCAGGCAGCGGGATCGGGGACGTATTCGAGGACGCAAGAAACAGTTACCTGTTAAAGCGGATGGAGGCAACGGCAAAACGGACGATCTGGGCACTGATGTTACAGGTGCGGAAAGGAAAGTTTGTGCCGAGCGGTTTTGAGGTGTCATTTTCGCGCGCCGAGCGGCTGGATGCGGTGCAGTTTCAACTGGGTGAAGATGAAAAAATGCGTCTGCGCGGCAGGATCGACCGCGTTGATACTTACGAGACAGACGATAAGGTCTATGTAAAAATCATTGATTATAAATCGGGCAACACCACTTTTTCACTTTTAAATTTTTATTATGGACTGCAGCTCCAGCTTGTCGTCTACATGAATGCGGCACTGGAACTCACAAAGAAAAAATATAAGGGAAAAGATACGGAACCTGCAGGTATTTTTTATTATCACATCACAGATCCGATGGTGGATGCGGATGGTCAGGAGTCCGAGGAGGAGATCAGACGGAGTATTCTAGAACAGCTTAAAGTGGGAGGTCTGGTCAATGAAGATCCGGAAATCTATGGTGCGATGGATACTGATTTTTCAGGCACATCGACAGTGATCCCGGTAGCCTTAAAAGCGGACGGCTCCTTAAAGGCGACATCTAAGACGGCGAGCACCTATGAGTTTGGACTGATGTCCCATTATGTGCGAAAGAAGATTGAGCATGTGGGAAAAGAGATCTTTGCCGGAAATGTGGCGGTAAAACCTTACCTGTTAGGAGACAGGAGCGGCTGCGATTACTGTCCATATCACACGATCTGCGGATTTGATGTACGCATGCCGGGATTTTCCTATCAGCAGTTTGAAAAATTTGACAGCAGTGAGGAGATCCTTGCACATATCCGGGAAGAGATTGGAGAGCCGGGAAAAAATCCGGACGGTGAATAAATGTGATGTGACAGGTGCAAAAATAAAAAGTCAGAAACGGAGCAAAACATGGGAATGACATGGACAGATGACCAGCGAAAGGTCATCGAACTCAGAGACAGAAATATATTAGTTTCCGCGGCAGCAGGTTCCGGTAAGACTGCGGTGCTCGTGGAACGTATCATAAAGATCATTACGGACAAAGAGCACCCGGTGGACATTGACCGTCTTTTGATCGTGACATTTACCAATGCGGCTGCGGCAGAGATGCGTGAACGAATCGGAAATGCGTTGGAAAATGCTCTGAAAGAAAATCCGGATGATGAGCATTTACAGAGGCAGCTCTCCCTGTTGCACAATGCCCAGATCACGACGATCGACAGCTTCTGTCTGTATGTGATCCGCAATCATTTTCATGAGATCGATCTCGAACCGAATTTCAGAATCGGGGATGAGGGCGAGTTGAAACTGTTAAAAGAGGACGTGCTCGCAAAGGTGCTGTTGAAAAATTATGAGGAGAGTGCGCCGGAATTTTTAGCATTTGTGGACGGATATGCATCCGGCAGAAATGATGCGGCGCTCTCCGGCATGATCTTACAGCTCTATGAGTTTTCAAGGAGTTATCCATGGCCAAAGAAATGGCTGCTTGCGGCGGCAGAAAGCTATGGCATAGAGGATGAGGCATCTTTGGAAAGCGCAGCTTTCATGCAGTCGCTTCTTCAGAACTTAAAACGGGTGTCAGAGGATCTTGTGGCACTTTCCGGGCGGGCATACAAACTGACGCAGGACGATGACGGGCCGGATATGTATGCGAAAGCATTAGAGGGCGACCTGAAAAAATATAAGGAGATCGCTGCGAGTGAAAGTTTTGCGGATTTTTATCAGAATTACCGCAATTTATCCTATGACAGGCTTGCTTCCTCCCGTGGATTTGACGGAAACGAAGAAAAATTAGAGCTGGTCAAAAAACTGCGAGAGATGGGAAAGGATGCGGTCAAAAAAATAAACCGCCAGTATTTTTTCACATCACCGGAGATCATGGCGGAGCAGATGAAAAAGACGGCGCCGATGGCAGCAGAGTTAGTGCGTCTGACATTGGAATTTGACGAGACGTTTACGGCGGAAAAACGGCGGAAAAATCTGGTGGATTTCCATGACCTTGAGCACTTTGCGTTAAATATCTTTGTCGATGAGGAGACCGGCAAAGTCAAAAAGACTGCCGAGGAGTTCCGGGATAATTTCAAAGAGATCATGATCGACGAGTACCAGGACAGCAATGAGGTGCAGGAGACAATCTTACGTGCAATTTCACGGGAGGAGCGCGGTGAATACAACCTTTTTATGGTCGGGGATGTCAAACAGAGTATCTACCGTTTCCGTCTGGCAAGACCGGAACTATTCATGGAAAAATACGATACTTACAGCCTGACGGATGCAAAAATGCAGCGCATTGACCTGCATAAAAATTTCCGAAGCAGAAATGAAGTACTCGATTTTTCCAACGATATTTTTTACCGCATCATGAAGCGCAATCTTGGAAATGTGGAATATGATGCGGATGCAGCACTTTATCCGGGAGCTTCTTATCAGGAAGAAACGGACATGTTCACACCGGAAATTTTACTGGTGGACGGGGATGATGAACTGTTGGATGATGCTGCAGCGGATGATAAGAAACTGTTAGAAGCACGGATGATTGCAAAAAGGATCAAAGAGCTTATGGGAACGCAGAAGGTGACCGACAAGGCAACCGGGGAACTGCGCCCGGTGCAGTATTCGGATATGGTCATTCTGCTGCGAAGCCTGAGCGGATATGCAGACCGTTTTGCTGCTGTGTTAAATGATGCAGGAATCCCGGCACATACTGTTTCGGCGACAGGATATTTCAGTACGGTGGAGGTGCAGACCGTGCTCTCCATGCTTCGTATTTTGGATAATCCGAGACAGGATATCCCGCTGACAGCGGTGCTTCGTTCACCAATCGCAGGACTTTCGGATGAGGAACTTGCGAAACTGCGTTTAAAAGACAATGACGTCAGATTTTATGAATGTGTTTTGGAGGAATGTGAGCGCCTGAAGCAGGAAGCGGAGGAAAATCCGGGGCAGGAGCGGGATACTTCGGAAGAAAAACTGTACCGGTTTTATGCCACCTATGAAAAACTCCGTCAGCTTGTGCCGGACACCCCGATCCATGAGCTGATCGAACTGCTGTTAAAGGAGACCGGTTATGGGGACTATGCCGCGGCAATGCCGGCCGGTGACAGGCGTCATGCAAACCTTTTAATGCTGGTGGAGAAGGCGATCGCCTATGAAAATACCAGTTACAAGGGACTGTTTCATTTTGTGCGCTATATTGATGAACTGCAGAAATACGATGTGGATTTCGGCGAGGCAGATCTGATCGGGGAAAACGAAAATGTCGTGCGCATTATGAGTATCCATAAGAGTAAAGGACTGGAATTTCCGGTCGTATTTGCCGCCGGGATGGGAAAAAACTTTAACCGCCAGGATACAAGAAGCCGTCTGGTATTGCACCCGGAACTTGGCATCGGTCTTGACTATATGGACGGAAAACAGCGTGTAAAATCCGTGACGATCGCAAAACGTGCTATCGCAAAGCAGATCGATATGGAAAATCTTGGCGAGGAACTGCGTGTCCTTTATGTGGCATTAACGAGAGCGAAAGAAAAGCTGATCTTAACCGGAAGTCTGAAAAAGGCAGAGGAGACACTTTCCTATATAAAAGCATTTCCAGAGGAACTGTTATCTTATCTGGGACGCGAGAGTGCAGCCGGTTATTTGGACTGGATTCTGCCTGCGGCTGCATCCTGTCAGGATAAATATCAGATACGTCTGATGCGGGCGGCAGAACTGGTGCAGGAAGAACTGGAAACACAGATCAAAGATGACTGGAACCGTTCAGCCTGCATGGAAAAAGCTGCGCAGGCAGATGAAAAAAAAGTGCAGCAGTTCTCGGAGCGTTTTCACAGACGGTATGCATATGAAAATGATGTTCAGAGAAAAAATAAGTATTCCGTGTCGGAGTTAAAACATCGTGCCATGCGGGAGGCGTTTGAAAAAGAGGAGGAGGCAGTTCCTGTTTTTCAATCCGAGGAGGTTGTGCCGTATGTGCCTGCATTTGCAAGAGAAATAGAGCAGCAAAGTGAGGATGCCAGCCCTGGAGCACTTCGCGGAACGGCAATGCACCGCATCATGGAGTGCTACCAGTTTTCTTCCGGTGTGTCCGCAAAAGAGCAGGTCGCCGGGATGCTGGAGAAAGAACAGATCACACCGGAGATGCATGGACTGATTCGCATACCGCAGGTTGAATATTTTGTAAATGCAGATATTGGAAAACGGATGGGAGCAGCTGAAAAAGACGGAAAATTGTACCGTGAGAAACCATTTGTCATGGGATTTACGGATGAACAGTTAGACGAGTTTGGTTTTGCTGAAAACACGGAACAGGCGGAAAAGGTAAAAAGCATGGGGCGTGTAGGAAATATAGGAGAAACGGAATATACAGGGAAAGAGCTGACCCTGATCCAGGGAATCATCGATGTATTCTGGATTGAAAAGGACGGTATTGTCCTTCTTGATTATAAAACAGACCGTGTGGATACGGAAAAGGAATTGTCCGAGCGTTATGCGGCACAGTTAAAACTTTACGAGGAAGCGCTAAACCGAGTCTATGAAAATGAGAAAGATGCAGCCGGAAATCCGCTGAAAGTAAAGGAAAAACTGTTGTATTCCTTCCGGCTTGGGAAAGTGATTCCGGTATAGAAAATTTAAAAACATTGTACAAAAGCCAGTCTGATTGGAGTTTTGTGCAAAGTTAAGAAGCAGATAAGCATGCAGCAGAAAGGAAATTTGACCATGTCACAGATTATTTTAGCATCCGCGTCCCCAAGACGCCGTGAACTTTTAGAGCAGATCGGTCTTAACTTTGAGGTCTGTCCGGCAAAGGGGGAGGAGATCATCATAAAAAAAGAGCCAAAAGAGGTTGTCATGGAACTTGCAGCACAGAAGGCGAGAGAAGTCGCATCCATGTTAAAAACATATGGAGATGAGCATCGGACGCTGATGACACCGCAGGATACTTTAGTCATCGGTGCAGACACCATTGTTGCCGCAGGCAGCGAAATCTTAGGAAAACCAAAAGATGAGGAAGATGCCTTCCGCATGCTCTCTTTATTGTCAGGGAAAAGCCATTCGGTTTACACGGGGGTTGCTTTTGTGTTTATCGACCGGACCGGCAGGGCAGGGGAACATATCTTTTATGAAAAGACTGACGTTTTTGTCAGACAGTTAAAGAAAAGTGAAATTTTGCGTTATATTGCGACAGGAGAACCGTCGGACAAAGCCGGTGCATACGGAATCCAGGGAAAATTTGCAATTTATATTGACAAAATCGACGGTGACTATAATAATGTGGTAGGACTTCCGGTTGCAGCGATTTACAGAGAGCTTGACCGGCTTGGAATTGACCCATATACATGGTAGATAAGCGGGAAAATACAGTGTGAAAAATGAGATTTTTACACTGCACAGAATGGAGGATTATTATGTACGATGAAGCGGTAGTACAGTATTTTTTGGAACATCAGATGCAGCTTTTTAAAGAAAATGTTGCAGAATCGCCGGAGGAGGCCGAAGAATTTTTAGAGGACTGCATGGCAGTTGTCTGCAAAAATATCAAAGAAGTCCGTGCTTATTTTGAAGATGAGGGCGCAGATATTGCCGGAATGAGCAATGCGGATTTAGCAGAGGCAGAGGAAGTTTTTGCAATTCCGGACGGCAGATATCTGATCGTGGAAGCGTAGTAATGACGTTTTTATGGAATACGCTATGCCAAAATACAGATGCGTGTGAGAAATCGGTAAACAGGACAAATAGACAGGTAAGAGGAAAAAAGAATGAAACAATATGATGTGATTATTATTGGAGCCGGTCCATCTGGTATCTTTTGTGCATATGAACTGATCCATGCAAAGAAGAATCTGAAAATTTTAATGATCGAGAAGGGCAGACGAATCGAAAAGAGAGAATGTCCGAAACGTAAGACAAAAGTCTGCGTTGGATGTAAACCTTGTTCCATCACGACCGGATTTGCCGGAGCGGGAGCTTTTTCTGACGGTAAACTGTCACTTTCCCCGGATGTCGGAGGAAATCTGCCGGAAATTTTAGGCTATGATAAAACCGTGGAATTATTAAAAGAATCCGATGATATTTATTTAAAATTCGGTGCAGATACAAAAGTTTACGGAGTGGATAAAGAAAAAGAGATCCGTGAGATCCGCAGAAAAGCGATCAATGCAAACTTAAAACTGATCGAATGTCCGATCCGCCACCTTGGAACAGAGGAAGGCTACAAAATCTATTCCAGACTGCAGGAGCATCTGTTAGAGCAGGGCGTTGAGATGGAATTTAACACCATGGTCAAAGATATCATCATTGAGGATAACAAGGTCAAAGGGATCATTACCGAAAAAGATGAGGAATATCTTGCAGCAGAGGTTGTTTCTGCAGTTGGACGAGAGGGTGCTGACTGGTTTTCGCATATCTGCGGACAGCATGATATTGAAACAAAGGTAGGTACCGTAGACATTGGTGTACGTGTGGAGGTGCGTGATGAGGTCATGGAATTTTTAAATCAGAACCTCTATGAGGCAAAACTGGTTTACCATACACCGACATTTGATGATAAGGTGCGTACCTTCTGTACCAACCCGTCCGGTGAGGTCGCAACAGAATACTACGATAACGGACTTGCGGTGGTAAACGGTCACGCATACAAGTCGAAAGATTTAAAGACCAACAATACCAACTTTGCAATTTTGGTTTCCAAAAACTTTACCAAACCATTTAAGACACCGATCGAGTACGGTAAACAGATCGCACAGCTTTCCAACATGCTCTGCGACGGAAAGATCTTAGTACAGACATTCGGTGATTTCAAGAGAGGAAGAAGAACAACGGAGGAACGCCTCTGCAGGAATAACCTGATCCCGACTTTAAAGGATGCTGTGCCGGGTGATCTTTCCTTAGTATTCCCGCACCGTATCATGGTCGATATTGAGGAAATGATTATGGCACTCGATAAGGTAACACCGGGTATTGCCAGCGACGAGACACTGCTTTACGGTGTGGAAGTAAAATTCTATTCCAACAAGGTAGTGGTCAACTCTGATTTTGAAACCAGCGTAAAAGGACTGCGTGCGATCGGAGACGGAGCATCTGTGACGAGAGGATTGCAGCAGGCATCTGCAAACGGAATTTCCGTTGCAAGAAGTATCTTAAAATCAATGGAACAATAGGACTTTCTATCAGATTGGGTAAATTAGGATGAAGAGAAAATTTACAAGGGTAGCAGCTGTGCTGTGTGGCATGTCGCTGTTATTGACCGGATGCCGGATCGGAAATAAAAATATTGTGGTTTCGAATATATTAAATGACCGTCAGGTATTCAAGATCGAGGGAACCGTCTGCAGTTTGAAAGAGGCGCGGGTTTATCTGACGAATTATCAGAATATCTACGGGACGGCATATGGTGTGGATCTCTGGAAACATGATTTCGGGGATGATTCATTGGTAAAATATATCAAAGCGGTCACAATGGAAGAATTAACCCAGGTGGTCAGCATGGATCTGCTTGCACAGTCAAGGGAAGTTGCACTTTCAGAGGATGAGCTTTCTGCAATATCAGAGGCGGCGGCAGAGTATTATGCATCACTTTCAAAAGAAGAAAATACTTATCTTGAAGTGACGGAGAGCGATATCAGCGAATATTATCAGCATTACGCATTAGCACAGAAACTTTATAATTCGCTGACAAACAGTGTAAATGAGGAAGTCAGTGACGATGAGGCGCGTGTGATCGAGATCATGCAGATATTTGTCGCAGACAGTACAAAGGCAAGTGATGTGGCAGCAAAGTTAGAGCGTGGAGATGATTTTGCATCTGTGGCAAATAACTATAATGAACTTTCTTCCATACAGACTACGGTGGCCAGGGATGAACTGCCCAAAGAGGTCGAGGAGGTTGCGTTTAATCTTGATAATGGACAGACGTCGTCTATGATCCAGGCAGGCAAAGGGTTTTATTTTATTAAATGCCTGAATAAATATAATGAGGAACTGACAGAGGCAAACAAGTCCAATATCGTGGAAAAAAGAGAAAAAGAGGCATTTGATGATGTCTATAACCAGTTTGTGGCGGGACTGAATTCCAGTATCAACAAAGATATGTGGGATGAACTCACATTAGATACCACAGATGGTATACAGACGGACAGTTTTTTTGAGATTTTTGAAAAACATTGTGGGGAAATATAAGGGAAAAGAGGATGAAATATGACAAAAGATATGACGAATGGTTCTCCGATGAAGCTGATTTTAGGTTTCTCCATTCCACTTTTGTTTGGATATCTGTTTCAGCAGTTTTATAATCTGGTGGATACACTCATTGTCGGAAGATTTCTCGGTGTGGATGCACTTGCAGCGGTAGGTTCCACCGGATCTTTAAACTTTTTGATCATCGGATTCTGTATGGGTGTCTGCAACGGTTTTGCAATTCCACTGGCACATAAATTTGGTGCCGGGGATTACCGTGGACTGCGTGCATTTATGGTAAATGCCATTTATTTATCTGCAATTTTTGCAGTGGTCATGACGGCAGTCACAGTAGTATTCTGCCGCCCGATCTTAGAACTGATGCGCACGCCGGACAACATTATCGACGGGGCGTATCTGTATATCGTGATCATTTTTGCAGGAATACCGGCAACATATTTGTATAATCTTATTTCGGCCATCATCCGTTCGATGGGAGACAGCAAGACCCCCGTCGTGTTTCTGGTAATCTCATCTGTGATGAATATTGCGTTAGACCTTGTATTTATCATAAATCTTCATCTGGGTGTAGCTGGCGCATCACTTGCAACGGTGATCTCTCAGGCAGTGTCCGGAATCGGATGCCTGATCTACAGCTGGAAAAAATTTGAAATCCTGCATCCGGATGCAGAGGAACGCCGGTGGAACAGTTCTTATATGAAAACACTCTGTGGCATGGGTGTGCCGATGGGACTGCAGTATTCCATCACGGCAATTGGAAGCGTTATTTTACAGAGTGCAGTCAATACGCTCGGTTCAAACGCAGTTGCATCCATGACCGCCGGAAGCAAGATAGGAATGTTTTTCTGCTGCCCGTTTGATGCGATGGGATCGACGATGGCAACTTATGGCGGACAGAATGTCGGTGCAAAGAAAATGGATCGTATTTCGAAGGGATTAAAGGCATGTTCCATGCTTGGAATCGGATATGCGATCCTTGCATTTGTTATTCTTGCGCTGACCGGAAGAAATCTTGCACTGTTCTTCGTGGAACGCGCTGAGGTGGAAGTCATCGGGAATGTATACCTGTTTTTATTGATCAACAGTGCATTTTACATTCCACTCGCATTTGTCAATATCGTCCGTTTCCTGATCCAGGGTATGGGATACAGCAAGTTTGCAATCTTAGCAGGTGTCTGTGAGATGGCGGCGAGAACGCTCGTCGGATTTGCATTAGTGCCGCTGTTTGGTTTTCCGGCAGCATGTTTTGCAAGCCCGGTCGCATGGATCTTCGCGGACGCATTTTTGTTCCCGGCGTACCGGCATGTGTACCGGAAGACGGAAAAGATGCTGAACGTGAGCATACAATAGTGGTTTTGCCGGAACAAAACGTGAGTACCATATAGATAATAACAGAAAGTAAAGAGGAAAAATATGAGTATATTAAATGTTGAACATCTGACCCATGGCTTTGGCGACCGTGCAATTTTTGAGGATGTTTCATTCCGTCTGCTTGCGGGGGAACATATCGGATTAGTTGGAGCCAATGGCGAGGGAAAGTCCACATTTATGAACATTGTGACCGGAAAACTGATGCCGGATGAGGGAAAAGTTGAGTGGGCGAAAAATGTGCGGACCGGATATCTGGATCAGAATTCCACCCTGCAGAAGGGGATGACAATCGAGAGCGTCCTAAAGTCGGCGTTTGCGTGGCTGTTTGAGCAGGAAGAACGCATGAATGAGATCTGCGATCAGTTAGGCAGTGCCGATCCGGATCAGATGGATGCCATGATGGAAGAACTTGGTGTGATCCAGGATATGCTGACGATGCATGATTTCTATGTTATCGACAGCAAAGTGGAGGAGGTTGCGCGAGCACTTGGATTATTGGAACTGGGACTTGACCATGATGTTTCAGATTTAAGCGGTGGACAGCGTATGAAGGTGCTGCTTGCAAAACTTCTTTTAGAGAAACCGGACATTCTTCTTTTGGATGAGCCGACAAACTATTTAGATGCAGAGCACATTGCATGGCTGACGCGTTATCTGCAGGAGTACGAGAATGCGTTTATCCTGATCTCACACGATATCCCGTTTTTAAATGACGTGGTAAATATCATTTATCATATGGAAAATCAGAGACTTGACCGCTATGTAGGAAATTACGATAAGTTCCAGGAAGTTTATGCAGTGAAAAAATCACAGCTTGAGGCTGCATACCGCAAACAGCAGCAGGAGATCAGTGAGTTAAAAGATTTTGTGGCGCGCAACAAGGCCCGCGTTGCTACGAGAAATATGGCGATGTCCCGTCAGAAAAAACTTGATAAAATGGATGTGATCGAGCTTGCCGCAGAGCGTCCAAAGCCGGAGTTTGATTTCAAACTTGGAAGGACACCGGGAAAATATATCTTTGAGACCAAAGATCTTGTCATCGGGTACGATGAACCGTTATCAAAGCCGCTTAATATTTCTATGGAACGCGGTCAGAAGATCGCCTTAGTCGGTGCAAACGGTATCGGAAAGACGACTTTACTGCGCAGTATTTTAGGACTGGTTCCGGCTTTATCAGGGGAAGTCACTCTGGGGGAAAATTTAGAGATCGGTTATTTTGAGCAGGAGATCAAAGGGGAAAATAAAAATACCTGTATCGAAGAAATCTGGGAAGAATTTCCGGCTTTTTCCCAGTACGAAGTGCGTTCAGCACTTGCAAAATGCGGTCTGACCACAAAGCATATCGAAAGCCAGGTGCGTGTACTTAGCGGTGGTGAGCAGGCGAAAGTACGTCTGTGCAAACTGATGAACCGCACGACTAACATCCTGCTTCTGGACGAGCCGACGAACCATCTGGATGTGGATGCAAAAGACGAATTAAAGCGTGCTCTAAACGAATACCGCGGAGCAGTACTTTTGATCTGTCATGAGCCGGATTTCTATCAGGATGTGGTGAACGCCGTGTGGGACTGCTCAAAGTGGACGACGAAGATTTTATAAAAAATGTGGGGCTGGATTTCAAAAGGTAAAAATACCCTTTGAAAAAACAGCCCTATATTTATTCATAAGCTAGGAGAGAGAAATGAAGCCGGATTATTATGAAGATTTTACCTGTATAGCAGACCGGTGCAGTTTTACATGCTGCAGGGAATGGAAGATCGGGGTGGATGAGGACACTTTTGTAAAGTGGAAACACACTCTGACGCCGGACGGGATGTATGATACAGATAGAGGACAGCAGGCAAAAAAAGAAAAGCTGAGTGGGTATGTAAGAAAGAAGGATGGCAGCAGAGTCATCGGATTAAATAAAGAGAAAAATTGTCCATTTCTGAATGGCAAAAAATTGTGCAGATTGGTTCTTACTTATGGGGATGAGATACTTTCACAGACCTGTCAGCTTTTTCCAAGAGAGATCCATACCTTTAACGAAGATGTCACAGAATACGCCCTGATGCCGTCTTGTCCGGCGGTCATTGATCTGTTGCGGAAAAGAGAACATATTTCATTTTCCGGAGAGATGGATACATCTGCTTATCGGGAACTTGCGCCGCTTGTGAACTTGCGCGCATTTTTAATGAAGCTGATGGAGGATGGAGCGCATACGCCGGAGCATAATCTGATGAAGATTTTTTATGTGCTGCTTGATCTATATGAGCGTGTGGAAGATGAGCAGGCAAAAGATGGGTGTATGGAAAATAAGCAGGTAAAAGATGCGGCAGAAGATGCGTTGGGACTGGATTTGACAGACATGGCAAAAATGTATCCGGGTGGATTCCTTTTAGAACTTTCAGAAACGATTGATGGAATTGAACAGACACTGCAGTATTCCATTGAGGAGCGCAACGAACTCTTGCTCGACCTTGCAGAGAATTATCGCAGGGAAGGTTTATATGAAAAATACTTAGAGCCAGTGGCACAGCTTGCAGAACAGTTGTCCGCACAGGGAATCAATGAGAAAGTCGTAAAAGAATGGCAGGAGTTTGAAGTGCAGTTTTTGAAATACCAGCCGTTGATGCGGCGGTTCCTTTTGACAGAGTTGTATGCAGATTCTTTAAAGCCGGAGGGAAATTTAGAGGAGATGGTCGTACAGGTGCAGTGGATCGCAATGGAATATGCCACAATAAGGCATGCTGTTTTTCTGCACTGGCTGTTAAGTCAGGGGGAGGGGAGCTTCTGCGAAGAAGGAATTTCAACTTCCTGCCGAAGAGGAATTTCCTACGAAGATGTGCGTGATTATATGGTTGTGGTCTCCCGCATGACGGGATATGAGGAAGATGATATTTACGAATATTTGGAAAACAGTTTTGAACATATCATCTGGGACTGGGGATATTTTGCGTTGATTTGTGGTTGACATATTCTGTTAAATGTATTATTGTATTAATTAGATAATACACAAAGGAGGCAAAAGTTATGAAAAAGGAACATCGAAACAAAATGATCGCTCCGATTATCATTGCAGCAGTTCTGATCGTGTATTATGTTGCAATTGCTGCGGTATTTATGCTGATCCCGGATCTGACTGTCATCATGAAATTATTGATGGTAATTATTCCGCTGGCACTGGCAGGAGTAGCATTTGCAGTAACCGTAGAACGTGTGCAGGAGATAAGGAGTGGAGAAGAAGATGATCTTAGTAAATACTGATTATATCAGCGGCAAAAATTTAGAAATGCTTGGTCTGGTAAAGGGAAGCACGATCCAGAGTAAAAATATTGGAAAAGATATTACACAGAGTTTCAAAACATTAGTTGGCGGAGAGTTAAAGGCATACAATGAAATGATGAATGAGGCTAGAGCACTTGCAACAAAGCGCATGGTGGAAGAGGCAGAGAGCTTAGGTGCTGATGCGGTTGTAAATATCCGTTATGCATCTTCTGCAGTTATGCAGGGGGCAGCAGAAGTCATTGCATATGGTACGGCTGTAAAATTTACAAACTAGCAGAAATTTCTTGACTTATAGTGCACTTCAAGTTGTAGAATTTATAAGTACTTCCGATGGGGAAGCAGATGATAGAATCCGTCAACGGAAAGGAGCAATACAATTATGAAGACTATAAGTAGAGAAGAATTTGAAAAACAGAACGTATTTGGAATGTGTGCGGAGAATACAGGATTTGCACAGTATTTTATCGGTAATTCTTATCTGAATCCACTGACAGATCCGAAGAACTGTGCTGTATTTATGGCAAATGTGACATTTGAACCGGGATGCCGTAATAACTGGCATATTCACCACGCAGCAAAAGGCGGTGGACAGCTTTTGATCTGCACAGCAGGAGAGGGATGGTATCAGGAAGAAGGAAAAGAGGCATTTGAAAAATGATTTTTCATTTTTCAAATGCCTCTTTTGGAATCACAGATTACTTATAAGGTGTAAAAGATATGGCTGCTATAGAGGTTAACGGTGATCTCCCATATAAAACAGTGCAACGGTACCCGGACCGGAATGTGCACCAATCGTAGCACCGATATAATCAATCATGAAATTTTCATATCCAAAACGTTCTTTGATCAGATCAGCAACAAACTGTGCATCGTCCGGGCAGTCACCATGACTGATAAAGATAATATCATTTTTATCTTTCCAGTCACCGAGTTGTTTTTCCATGCAGTCGACCAGTCCGATCAGTGATTTCTTGCGGCCGCGCACTTTGCTTAACATGACAAGATGTCCCTCATCATCGACATGAAGTACCGGTTTTAAATTGATCATCGTACCTACAATTGCAGCTGTCTTAGAGAGACGTCCGCCGCGATGCAGATGAAAAAGATCGTCCACGGTAAAATTATGTACGAGATGATATTTGTTTTCTTCTAACCAGGCAGCAATTTCATCCAGATTTTTTCCAGCTTCCTTTAACTGAACTGCTTTATAGACTAAGAGCCCCTGACCTAATGTTGCGGCAAGTGAATCCACAACTACGATACGGCGGTCTGGATATTTTTCACATACGTCTGCTGCGGCGATCCTGCAGCTGTTAAAACTTCCGCTGAGACCGGAAGAAAATGCGATATGGAGAATATCCACATCATTTTCTTTCAGAATCGATTCATACAAAGTAGCAGCTTCTTCGGGATTCGCCTGTGAGGTGGTCGGTAATGATCCGGCACGCATTTTATCATAAAACTCTTTGACCGGCATTGGATTTTCCCAGGTGTAGGATGTGCCTTCTAAGGTGTAAGGAAGGGACATCATGTATAAGTGATGTTTTTCAACATATTCTCTTGGTAAATCAGTGGTTGTATCAGTTACAATTACAAACTCTTTCATGAACTCCTCCAGATCATATTGTAAATATTTTTGGATAGCATCAGTCAGATATTATCCAATGTTCATGCACAATTATAAATGATACATGGCTAAAAGAAAAGAAAAAAATAAAATAAGGTCTTTACAAACATAATAAAATGAAGTAATATATGACTATCTTTTTATCGGGTTTGCGTGAAGCATCTTAGATCGTTCTATATATTGAGGAGATTGGAGCGGTTTTGAAACAGGATGAACAGATCAGCAGACATTTTTACGGTTGTATGACAGACCGTATCGCTGGAAATCAGACAGGGATTTCCATCTTATTAGAATCAATTATTGTCAATTTATTTCACAGAACAATTTTTATTGCCAAAGGCTGTTTCAGAGGGATATCCCGCCTTTTTTGTAATGGGAAAAAGGAGCGGACATGTCTGTAAAAATAGCATTCTGGGGTATGGAAGAGTCCTGCCATATAACAGAAAATATGATTGTGATGTCATGGCTTCTGGCAAAAATCAGACCGGCACATAGTATTTTTGTGCATAGGGAGAATGGCTGGCAGTGTATTTTTTCCGGTGGAAAAGACAGAATTTTATTTGCAGATTGTGGATGTGGCAGAGACAAAAAAACACAAAACAGTTTAAAAAATGCAGATGTTATTGTCGCAGGGATCCATACCTATCCGAGTGAATGGCAGGAGATCATACACAATTTTACAGTCAGACACAAAAAGGTTCTTTATCTGGTCGAAGGCTATGCATTGCATGCAAGCCGGTTAAAGACGGATATGATGGACAGGTATCGTATTGCGCCGGAACAGATAGGCTATATCCCGCAAAACGGGGAATTGGAGTGGGTGTCAGCGCAGGGAAAAATTGATAATTTTATGAAGTCATGGAGACAGAAATCGAGAACAGAACGTAATGAAAACTTTTTCGAAGAAATGGAACATAATCTGTTTCTTCTCATGAAACAAATGGAAAAAAATGAAAATGGAGGATATCAATTATGGAACAGGTAATGAAACATTATGGAAATGCAATTCTTGCGGTAATCGTATTATTGGCATTAGGTGCGATCATTGTGGCGGCATTGTCGTCGGACGGATATGTTGCAATGGAATTTAAGAATACACTTACCGGTTTTTTTGACAATATGAATGCGCTTCGTCCTTAGGAAGAGGCAAAGAAAATGGAGAAGGAGATAGAATCTGGAAAAGATGAGTGAAAAGATTATTTTTGAACCCACACCGGAACAGTTCGGGATATTCTGGAAATATTTAAGCAGACCGGAGGTGACGGATGTAGACTATAATGGGCAAAAATTATGGATCACAGATCTGAAAGAGGGGAGGTACTGTGCAAATGAGGAGATACCAGAATATTTTATCAGTACATTTACACACAATATCTCAAATTGTATCAATAAACAATTTAATAATGCAAACAAAATACTGGAAGCGGATACAAAAGAACTGAGAATCAGTATTATTCATGAGTCGGCGGCGATATCGGGGATCAGCATCTGTATCCGTAAATCCCCGTGTTTTGTAAGAAATACCTTAGAGAATCTGCTGGATCAGAAGTACTGTGAGAAAGAAGTGCTGCATCTGCTGTTAAATTGTGTGCAGGCGAAGATGAATCTTGTTTTTGGAGGGGAGCCGGGGGCAGGCAAGACAGAATGTGCAAAATTTTTTATGCAGTTTATCAGAAAGGAAGAGCGTGTTATCACGATAGAAGATTCGTTGGAGATCCATTATGCGAACATCAATCCCGGTGCAGATGCGGTTGAACTTCGTGTCGGAAAGGGATTTGATTATACAGATGCAATCAAAGCCTCACTGCGTCAGAATCCAAGCTGGCTGATGCTCTCGGAGGCGCGCTCTGTGGAGGTAACATCATTGTTGGAGCAATGGAGCACCGGCGTTCATGGATTTACGACGATCCATCTGGATGATGTGAGAAAACTTCCGGATCGGATATTAAATATGATGAATAATGTCAATGATGCACAGCGTATGGAAAATCGGATTTACCGTTATGTGAATGCAGCAGTTCTGATCCGAAAAATCGAATCTTCCGATGGAAAGGTCAGACGTTATATAGATCAGCTATGTTTTTTTTCGCGTGAAGAAGGGAAAAACAAAATTTATATGATCGTCGATGATGGGGCGCTTGTATCGAAGGAATTGCCGCCGGATATCAAAAAAAGGTTCAGGGAAACAGGCGTGGAGGAGCCTTTTGTATGCAGACAGTTTGAAACGTATCTTAAAGAGAACCGATGAAAGGAGAGGATGTATCGTGGGGTGGCTGACTTTTTGGAATCCGAAAAATCTGCAGAAAAAAGTGGATATGTATGGGTATCATTTTTCATGGAAAACCCATGCAGTGATGATTTTTCTGGCACTCGCAGGGGTGATTGGCATAGGTGCCGTGTTCCGGCTTAAAGCGGGCGGCGTTGTGATCGCGTTGACCGCGGTTATCATGATGCTTCCGGTTCTGGTGCTGGATATGTACCATAAGATGTACGAGCAGAAACGATTTGCGGATGCTGCGGAATATATGGAGCAGATGTTATATGCATTTCAGAAAACAGGAAAAATTTTAAGTGCATTAAAGGAAACCAGAGAAATATTTGAAGAAGGGAAGATGCGTTCCTGTATTGAGCAGGTGATTCTGAAACTGGAATTTGGAGACTTCTCTGCAGGGGAAAATGTCTTTGAATCAGCATTAGAACCGATTGAAAGTCAATATCAATGCCCTAAAATAAAAATGCTTCATGAGCTTTTGATCAATGCTGAGGAACATGGGGGAGAGATGAGTGAGTCTGCACTGCTCCTGTTAGAAGATATCGAATTGTGGAAGCGCAGAGGCTATCAGCTTCAGGCAGAGAAGAAAAAAAGTCATACGGATAACATTATTTCTGTGATTGTATCCGTTATTTTGTGTGCGACGGCATTGTATGTGTTAGATTCCATGAAAGATCTTTTTGTGGTGAAAACGGATTTTAATATTTTTGGAGTAGGGATCATTCAGGTCTCATCACTTGTATTTCTGCTTTTCCTATTATGGGTATTTGTAAAGAGTTCGAGGAATCTGACGAATGACTGGCTAGCCACAGAGAAGGTGGAGAAAGAACAGGAAATCAGTTCAAGCTGTGAAATGGTGTACCATTACAATGAGAAAAAGGAAAAAAGAAAAAGTATGTTATGGGCATTGCCGGCGGCTGGTATGATGTTAGCTGCTGTATTGGCCGGAAAACTTATTCTCGCAGGAATTTTATTCCCGGTGACGCTTTTTTTAGCCATGCAGCATAAGGTGGGGTATCAGATTGCAAAAAGAGATGTGAAGGAGGCTGTTTATCTGGCTCTTCCGGGCTGGTTTATGGAACTTGCTCTGTTATTGCAGAATAATAATGTACAGGTTTCAATCGAAAAGTCAAAAAACAGTGCACCGCCGGTGCTCAGATATGAGATTGAATGTCTGGAGGAGCGATTAAAAAAAACGCCGGAAAAACTGAGTGCATATACAGAATTTTGCAAAGAATTTGATGTGCCGGAAGCACAGAATTGCATGAAAATGCTTCATGCTGTTGCAGAGATGGGAACCGGGGATGCAGTGACACAGATGAATCATCTGATCATGCATGTGAATGAAATGCAGAACCGGGCAGAAGAAATCCGAAATGGAAAAATCGCATTTAGACAGAAAATGATATTTTCTTATCCTGTTATAGCGGCAACCGTAAAACTTCTGATCGATCTGACAGTTGGAATGATAATGATGTTTCATATGCTTGGAAGTATGGGAGGTGCAGTGCAATGAGGCAGATAATCGGGGCATTTGGTATTTTATTTATAATGATGGCAAATATTTTTATATGTACAGGTCTGATCGGAGCGAGTGGGCAGGTTGCTGCTGCAAAAGAGTATAAATCACAGGTGGTTGCGGAACTGGAAAACAGTAATTTTAATCCGGGTGTGATAGATGCCTGTAAAAAGAAGGCGGCAGAGGACGGATATGAACTGGAGATTTCGGACTGTGTTTATGACGCATGGCAAAATATGAGGGCTGCACAGGTGGCATTAAAGTATCATTACCGCATACCGGTACTTGGAATTTACGAAGAGAATATTACATATGCGATTGCGAGGTGATAGATTTGAGCCTTATGATGATCGTGGAAAAATTTGGCGGAGCGTTTCTGGGGATTTTGGCTGGCAGTGCAGTGATAAGAATGTTTTATGAAATTTTAAATTATGTGTCATCTTTTTAAAGAACACAGGAAAGGGAAAGCAGATGGAGGATATCATTGAGGAATTTGGAAGTGGATTTCTGACAATTACCGTGACACTTTTTTTAGTTGGTTACTGGTATGAAAATATGAGGCAGGGCGGAGCTGTTTATGAATTTGTGCAGCAGTTTCTGAATTGTATCTGCGGCGGATAGGAGGTGGATATGCATGAAGTGATCAAAGTTTATGGAAAAACAATTCTTCAGGCGATAATCCTTGTGGGGGTAATGTGGCTTGTTTTTAGGGGAGTGACGGATGAAAACGGAAATAAGGGAATCGTTGAGATCGTATCTGGTCATATGGATCGGCAGACGGAAAACCCGGCAGATTTTGAAACGTTTTATGAGGAATCACAAAAAGCACCACCCCATTTTGAAACAGCCATAACAGGATATCTGAAAATTGGAACATATCAGATGACAGATATTATAAAGGCGTGGGATTATGCAGAAAATGAATTGCAGATACAGTTGATGAAAGTTATTTCACCCGATGGAACAGTGCTGGAAAATAAACTGGATTTTCAGATGCCGGGGGTGTATGAAGTAAGTGTGATGACAGAAGATCATGATAACAGAGTCAGATATGCCGTGGTAAATATACCGGTAAATGAATGACAGATAAAGGGTGGGAAAAGTGAAAAATATGATAACTATGATGATTGGAATCGTAATTGGTGCAATAACAATTCTGATAATATTAACGGTAACCGGCCGTATGAATTACGCTACAGAGCTGGAAAGCCAGCTTTCGGCGGTTGTAGAAAATATACTTTGTAATGTAAAGATAAAACAGTTGTATAATGTAGCCGATAATCAGGAATTTACCGCGGATGTGACAGAACAGATTGCAAAGGAGCTGGATGCCCAAACCGGTATTGTAATGCGGATCATGGGAGCTGATAAGGAGAAGGGACTATTTTCTGTGGGAGTAGATAGAACGTTTGTGCATCCGAATGGAAAAACCGGTACTGTGAAATGCAGCCGGACTGTATTGGCAGACAAGTTGCAAATAGTAGAAATTCAGAAATATTATGTACAGTTTTATAAAGATGCAGATAACAGTGAATGTTATAAAAAGTACTGTGTGACGGAAGGAGATACGATCAGTGCACCCGCAGTGCCGGAATACAAAGACAGGGAGTTCGCAGGCTGGCAGGACGACAAGGGATATGAGGCAGATTTTTCACAGCCGGTCGAACAGAACCGGAATTATTATGCTGTCTGGAAATAATATTTACAGAGACACAAAAGAAAAACAGCCGCACCCTATAAGCGCGGCTGTGAAAACGGTAATGCATGATGATAAATCTGTGTGTGATTTATAAAGATTGCTTTGCAAGATTTTTGTTTGCAGTTGAGAGCATCAGTTTGATACGGTTCAACTGGTTTACTTCACTTGCACCCGGATCGTAGTCAATGGCAACGATATTTGATTCCGGGAAACGGTGGCGCAGCTCTTTGATAACACCTTTTCCTACAACGTGGTTCGGCAGGCAGGCAAATGGCTGTGTACAGACGATGTTTGGTGTACCACTGTGGATCAGCTCCATCATCTCGCCGGTTAAGAACCATCCTTCACCGGTCTGGTTACCTTCGGATACGATATCTCTTGCATAATTTGCAAGATCGTCGATATGAGCAGGCGGATCAAAATGCTTACTCTTTTCAAATTCATCTCTGGCAGCGCTTCTTAACCATTCAAAGAAATTGATGCCAAGTCGTCCAATGCGTTTGGACTTTTTGCTGAAACCGAGGTTGTCAGCCTTAAATCCGGTGTTATAGAAGCAGTAGAGCAGGAAGTCGGTCAGATCCGGCACGACAGCTTCTGCGCCTTCGGATTCTAACAATCCGACTAAATCGTTGTTTGCAGCAGGATGGAATTTTACTAAGATCTCTCCAACGACGCCGACACGCGGTTTTTTCACATCTACACGGTCAAGGTTGTCAAAATCGCGGATGATCTGACGGCACATCTGCTTAAATTTGCGGTGGGACAACAGTTTATCTTGTGTGATAAAGGAGATTACTTCTTTTTTCCATTTCTCATGCAGTGCATTCGCAGATCCTTTTACTGCTTCATAAGGACGTGTGCGGTACAGACAGCGAAGGAAAATATCGCCAAACTCTAATGCATATAGTCCGTGCTGGATCAGTGAAGGCGTCAGTTTAAAGCCAGGATTGCTTTCAAGTCCGCTTAAGTTGATGGAGATTACCGGTACATTCGGATATCCTGCTTTTTCAAGAGCACGACGGATAAAACCGATGTAGTTGCTGGCACGACAGCCTCCGCCGGTCTGCGAGATCAGGATCGCTGTTTTGTTCATGTCATAATTTCCGGACATAACAGCACTCATAAGCTGTCCGACCACAATCAGTGACGGATAGCAGGCATCATTATTTACATATTTTAATCCGACATCCACACAGGTGCGGCTTGGAACATCCGGTACCACCAGGTTATAACCGGCTGCACAGAATGCAGGTTCTAACAGCTCAAAGTGGATCGGTGACATCTGCGGACAGAGAATTGTATAATTTTTACGCATTTCTTCCGTGAAAACAGCTCTGTTATAATTGGAAGGAATAATTGTCCGTTTTGTCTGTTTCTTCTCACGCACACGGATGGCGGAGAGCAGGGAACGGATACGAATCCTTGCAGCACCTAAGTTGTTAACCTCATCAATCTTTAAGCATGTGTAGATCTTGCCTGATTTTGTCAGGATATCGTTGACTGCGTCGGTGGTAACTGCGTCTAAGCCACAACCGAAGGAGTTCAACTGGATCAGATCAAGGTCATCCCTGGTTTTTACAAAGTTTGCAGCCGCATACAGACGGGAATGATACATCCACTGATCCATAACGATCAGAGGGCGTTCCACTTGATGAAGGTGAGAAACGGAGTCCTCAGTCAGTACGGCAATACCATAGGAATTGATCAGTTCCGGGATACCGTGGTTGATCTCAGGGTCAACATGGTATGGACGTCCTGCTAATACAATACCGCGTTTGCCGGTTTTCTCCATATAAGCTAAGACTTCTTCACCTTTTTTCTGCATTTCCATGCGGACAACAGCAAGTTCTTTGTAACCTTCGGAAACAGCGTCACGGATCTCTGATTCCGGGATGGCAAATTCCGGTGCACCAAAGGTTTTTACAAGCTGGGAAGATAAAGTTTCTTCGCTGGTAAATGCCATGAATGGATTATAAAAACGTACCTTGCCGGAAGTGATATCTTCCACGTTATTTTTGATATTTTCCGCGTAGGAGGTTACGATCGGGCAGTTGTAATGGTTGTTGGAATCCGGAAATTCATTGCGCTCATAAGGTACACATGGGTAGAAAATAAAGTCTACATTCTGATGGATCAGCCAGGTCACATGTCCATGTGCAAGTTTTGCCGGATAACACTCGGATTCACTTGGAATTGAGTCAATGCCGAGCTCATAGATTTTTCTGGTGGACTGTGGTGACAGTACAACGGAAAATCCGAGTTTTTTGAAAAAAGTAGCCCAGAACGGGAAATTCTCGTACATATTTAAAACTCTTGGGATACCTACTGTTCCACGCAGGGCTTCTTCCGGCTTTAAGGAAGGGTAGTCGAATAAGCGTTTATTCTTGTATTCAAATAAGTTCGGAATATTTTCTTTGTTTTTTACGCCGCCGACACCGCGCTCACAGCGGTTTCCCGTGATATACTGGCGGTTTCCGGAGAAACGGTTGATCGTCAGCAGACAGTGGTTGGTACAACCCTGACATCTTGCAAGTTTGGTATCAAAAGTTAATGCATTGATCTCGTCGATGGAAAGCATCGTTGTCTGATAGTCAGCTTCATGACGTTCTCTTGCGATGAGAGCAGCTCCGAAAGCACCCATGATACCTGCGATATCCGGACGGACACATTCACAGCCGGAAATCTTTTCAAAACTGCGGAGCACGGCATCATTGTAAAAAGTACCACCCTGTACGACGATATTTTTTCCGAGCTCACTTGCATCGGAGAGTTTGATAACCTTAAATAAAGCATTTTTAATGACGGAGTAGGCAAGTCCGGCAGAGATATCTGCTACGGAAGCTCCTTCTTTCTGTGCCTGCTTTACTTTAGAGTTCATGAATACAGTACAGCGTGTTCCAAGATCAATCGGGTTTTTGGCAAATAAAGCTTCTTTTGCGAAGTCCTGTACAGAAAAGTTTAAGGATTTTGCAAATGTTTCGATAAAAGAACCACAGCCGGAAGAACAGGCTTCGTTTAACTGTACACTGTCTACCGTCTGGTTCTTGATCTTGATACATTTCATATCCTGACCACCGATGTCTAAGATACAGTCTACCTCAGGATCAAAAAATGCCGCTGCATAATAATGTGCTACCGTTTCTACTTCACCATCGTCTAACATCAGCGCTGCTTTTAAGAGAGCTTCACCGTAACCGGTAGAGCAGGAGTGTACGATATGTGCATTTGCCGGAAGTTTTTCATAGATCTCCTTGATGGAACGGATCGCAGTGGAAAGCGGGCTTCCGTTGTTGTTGCTGTAAAATGAATACAACAGGGAACCGTCCTCGCCGACGAGAGCGATCTTTGTTGTTGTGGAACCGGCGTCGATACCGAGATAACAGTTGCCTTCGTAGGTGGAAAGATCACCTGTCTTTACATTGTGTCCGTCGTGGCGGGCACGGAAGGTATCGTATTCTGCCTGATCTTTAAATAACGGATCAAGACGTGCTACCTCGAATTCCATATGTATATCAGAGTTTAATTTCTCAAGCATGGAAGAGAGAGTGGTATTCTGTTCCGGTTTGCAGTTTAAGGCAGAACCGATCGCTGCATAAAGGTGCGAATTGTCCGGCGTGATCGCATGCTCATCATCTAAGTTTAAGGTGCGGATAAATGCAACTTTTAACTCAGATAAAAAGTGGAGCGGACCACCTAAGAATGCAACGTGGCCGCGGATCGGCTTACCACAGGCAAGACCACTGATCGTCTGGTTTACCACCGCCTGGAAAATAGAAGCAGAGAGATCCTCTCTTGTGGCACCTTCGTTGATCAGAGGCTGGATGTCTGTTTTGGCAAAAACACCGCAGCGGGCTGCAATCGGGTAGATTGCTTTGTAATTTTTCGCATATTCATTCAGACCGGAGGCATCTGTCTGAATCAGGGAAGCCATCTGGTCAATAAAAGAACCGGTACCGCCTGCGCAGATACCGTTCATACGCTGTTCAACGTTACCGCCCTCAAAATAAATAATTTTTGCGTCTTCACCGCCGAGCTCGATCGCAACGTCTGTCTGTGGAGCATAGTGCTGTAAGGCGGTAGACACAGAGATAACTTCCTGTACGAAAGGAACATCTAAGTGCTTTGCAAGTGTAAGTCCGCCGGAACCGGTGATCATTGGAGCAACCTTCCGGTCACCGAGCTGATCGAATGCTTTCTGGATCAGAGAAGAAAGCGTTTCCCGTATGTTGGCAAAATGTCTTTCATAATCGGAAAAGAGCAGATTGTCATGCTCGTCGAGCACAGCAACCTTTACGGTGGTAGAACCGATATCAATTCCAAGTTTGTGAAGCGTATTATTTTCCATAATTTCCTCCAGTCAGTAACTCCGGAAAATCCGGATAATATATAAATAAAGTGGCTGTTTCTTCTTATTAAAAAGAATGCCGGGCAAAAGCCAAGCAAAGTACATTATACGACATGATTTTACAAAAGACAATGTGCAAATCGGGGAAAAATATAAACTTTTTATGAATAAAATCAGCCTGGATTGACAAAGCACAGGCATACGGATATACTGAAAAAAGTAGTGTTTTCAAAGAAAGGTTAGGGTTTTATCCGATGAACTGGTTAAATAAATTAGAACGTAAAATTGGTCGTTACGCTGTTCCAAACCTTATTATATGGCTGATCGGAGCCTATACGATCGGCTATGTATTCGGAACCGTATCGCCTGGTATTTTAAGCTATCTGACACTCAGTCCCTATCATATTTTACATGGACAGATCTGGAGACTGGTGACATGGGTGTTTATGCCGACAGAGTCCAATCTGATCTTCTTACTGATCATGGCATTGTTTTATTACCAGCTTGGCATGGCACTGGAACGTACCTGGGGAACCTTCCGGTTTAATGTCTATATTTTCGGTGGAATGATATTTACCGTGATCGGTGCATTTGTTCTGTACGGTATTTATTATGCAATGAATGCATCTGTAATTTCGCAGATGCCTGCACTGGCGGCACAGTTATCTTATTCGATTGCGTCGGGATTTTCCACAAACTATATCAATATGTCCATTTTTCTTGCATTTGCCGTGATGTATCCGGATATGCAGGTAATGCTTTACTTCATTATCCCAATCAAGATGAAATGGATGGCGATTGTTTATGCGATACTGACGCTTTATGAGTTTATTGTCAGTGGATGGGCCGGCAGAGTGGCAATCTTTATGTCCCTGCTCAATTTTATCATTTTCTTCTTTTCAACGCGGAATTTCAAACGTTATTCGCCGCATGAAATACACAGGAGACAGCAGTTCAAGTCCCAGATGCGTCAACCCAGACCGGGTTCCGGCATTACCAAGCACAAATGTGCGATTTGTGGCAGGACAGAACTTGATGATCCGAATTTAGAGTTCCGTTTCTGTTCAAAGTGTGACGGCAATTATGAATATTGTCAGGATCATCTGTTTACACATAAACATATTAAAAAAGGTTAAATAATATGACAGGCCGGATGGTATTTCAAAGCGAAATATCATCCGTTTTTTGAATGATGGCACAAAGAAGATTAGATTTTAGGTGTGATTTGTTTCAGGTTCTGTCAGAATAAATGCAGATAAAGGAGAAAAATACAATGATTCAAGATATATTTCCGATGCATCTTAGTAATGAATATCACAAAAAGGTACCACAGGCAGACAGTTTTCTTATGATCTTTAAAGATAACCGTATTCTGGCAAAAAATGATGGTCAGGTGTGTTATCTGACCTATAAAGAACTTTCTGAAATCTGTCGTGGGATGGGAAAGGAAATCCCTGCATGCGTTTATCTTTTTTCCATCGGGGAGGATGATTATTTTCTGACAGATCCGGGGGAAGGGATAGAGGTGCCGGGATTTGTATACTATAAAATGTTTGAGACACGCACCATGCAGCCGAAAGAGCGGGTGCTTGCAGCTGCGACCGCATGGCATCTGTATGTCTGGTACCGCGATAATGCCTATTGTGGGAGATGTGGGCATAAACTGGTACATAGTGAAAAACTCCGGATGCTTTCATGTCCGGACTGTAACAACATGGTTTTCCCGAAAATAGCACCGGCAGTGATCGTGGGCGTGACAAACGGCAGAAAAATCCTCATGACAAAATATGCAAACCGTGAATATAAAAGATATGCACTGATTGCCGGATTTACCGAAATCGGTGAAACTGCGGAGGAAACGGTGGCGAGGGAAGTGAAGGAAGAGGTTGGGCTTTCCGTAAAAAATATCCGTTATTACAAGAGTCAGCCTTGGGGATTTGACAGTAATCTTCTTCTTGGCTATTTTTGTGAACTGGATGATGAGGGAGATGTGATAAGACTGGATGAGGAGGAACTTGCCTGCGCAGAATGGGTTGATTTTGAGGATGTCCCGGATGATCCGGAGGGACTTAGTCTGACACGGGAAATGATGCTCTGTTTCCGGGATATAATGAACGCAAGTGAGTCAACATGCTTGCATGATTGACGAACGGTGAATTGGATCATGTGACGGTTTTGCACATGATACGATGAAAGAATACGGTAGATTCTAAAAGACAGGGAAAACTGGTATGCAAAATTATACCAAATACGAAAAATGTCTTGACACTCCAACAAAACCACTGTATTATTACAGTAATACAAAAAAAGAAAGATTTACGGATGGAAAACTTAAGATTTCTTAATATTTGCTTAAGTGCCTTTTTTTGGCAAATGGATAATGATACAATCACCGTAAATCGAATTAAGAAAAGGGAGAAATAAAAATGGGTGACAAGACAAAACCGAAAAAGGGAAAGAAAAAAGTAGTTATTATTGTGCTTGTGGTTCTGGTCGTTGTAGCTGCGATCATTGGAAGTTCAGTAAAGAAAATGACAAGCCAGGTAGCAACAGCAGTCAATACAGTAGAGGTGGAGCCGGTACAGAAGAGAGATTTATCTGATACGATTTCATTAAAAGGTACTGTATCGGGTATCACGAAGAATAATGCAACTTCAAAAGCGTTAGCAGAAATCACAGCAGTTAATGTTCAGGTCGGAGATATTGTAAAAGAGGGAGATGTATTATGTACATTAGATTCCTCTACGATTCAGGATCAGATTGCGGATCTCGAAAAAAATATGTCTGATACAAATGCGACAGACAGTATTAATTCACAGCAGACAGCAGAAACAGTCAGTCGTGCAAAAGAAGATCAGCAGACACAGCTTGCAGCTGCACAGAAAGCAATTGATGATGCAAAGGATGCTTATAACGCACAGAGTATTATGTGGGATAAGAGTGAAGATAAATCGGATGCAGAATTTCAGTCTTTGTTAGCTGCACAGAAAGCAGTTACTACTGCTGAGGAAGATTACCAGAAAGTATTAGAGACCACGAACCGTACGATCGAGGATGCACAGCGTGCGGTAGAACTTGACAAGTATAAAGGATCGGATTCATCTTCCAAAGATAAACTGACAGATTTAAAAGAACAGTTAGAAGATTGCAATATTACAGCACCTTGCGGTGGAGTTGTGACGGCAGTCAATGTTTCTGTCGGAGATGTTAATGCAGATTCAAAAACACCACTTGTAACGATCGAAGATACCAGTTCTTTAAAAATGGTGGCAACTGTGGAAGAAGCTGATATTTTAAAGATTGAAGAGGGAATGAAAGCAACTGTAACAGCGGATGCCATGGGAGATGAGACCATTAATGGAACTGTGACCAGAGTGGTACGTGTCAAAGGACAGTCCACGGGATCTGACGGACAGACAACATCCGGAGGATATTCCGTAGAGATATCTTTAGATAACAAAGAATTACTTGTCGGTATGGAAGTAAAAGCAAAAGTCATGATCAAGGAAAAAGGTGAAGTATTAGCGATTCCTTATGATCTTGTCAAGACGGATGATGACGGAAATACATACGTACTTGTTGCAGAGGCAAATGCAGACGGTTCTGCTACAGCGGTGAAGAAGAATATCACAGTTGGTGAAGAAGTAGATTACTATACGGAAGTAACCGGTGGAGATCTGGCAGAAGGAGATAAATTAATTTATGATTACTCCGGAACGGTGACAGAAGGACAGCAGTTTACACCGGAACAGATGTATTCCGAGCAGGATATGGGAACAGGCGCATCTACAGATGAAACCTCAGATGCAGAAGGTATGAGCACCAGCGTGGAGGGAAATGAGTAGTGAGTGAACCAGTAATCCGAATGGAAAATATCGTTAAGACATATTATTTGGGAAAACCAAATGAACTTGAAATTTTACATGGAATCAACCTTACCGTAAATAAAGGGGAATTTGTTTCCATCGTCGGTGAATCCGGTTCCGGTAAGAGTACACTTATGAATATTATAGGAGTCCTCGACCGCCAGACACAGGGAGATTATTATCTGGAGGGACAGGATGTCAATGGAATGTCGGATGAAGTACGGAGTGCGATCAGAAACCGCAGGATTGGTTTTGTATTTCAGAACTTTAATCTCCTTCCGAGAGCCAATGCATTAAAAAATGTTATGGTTCCATTACTATATGGAGAAGAACATTCCAAAAACGGAAAAGAACATGCCATGGAAATGCTTAAAATGGTAGGAATGGAAGACCGTGCGGATCACAGACCGAATGAGCTTTCCGGTGGTCAGAAACAGCGTGTTGCAATTGCAAGGGCAATGATCAATGATCCGGCGATCATTCTTGCGGATGAGCCGACCGGAGCACTTGATTCTAAGACAGGACATATGGTCATGGACTTATTCCATAAGCTTCATGAGGAGCAGGGAAAAACAATTGTTCTGATCACACACTCCCAGGAACTTGCGCAGGAGACAGAGCGTATCGTTACTCTGTTAGATGGACAGATCGTGGCAGATAATGGAGGTGAGCATTAATGTTTTGGGAAAATATCAAAGAGGCGGTCACGAGTATTTCCAGCAATAAGATGCGTTCCCTGTTAACAATGCTCGGAATCATCATCGGTATCAGCTCAGTGATCATTATCACAACGATCGGTGGTTCCATACAGAGTACACTGACGGCAACCATGAATTCCCTTGGCGGAAATATGGTACAGGCGTATGTGGAAGCACGTTATCCGGAAAATGATGAGGACTGGGCTACCTGGGAACAGCCGGAGATGACAGACAGTGATTATGTTACACAGGATATGATCGATGGATTGATTGAAAAATATCCGGATGAGGTAACAGGTGTTGCAGCACAGAACTATCTTGGTTCAGGAACCATTAAAGATGATGCTGATTCCAAGAATTATGCAAATGTCAATATTGATGGTATCACACCGGAATATTTAGAGTATATGAAACTGGAAATGCATGCCGGAAGAAATCTGACAAAGGCAGATAATCAGGGGAAAAAGAGAGTATGCCTGATTGCAGATACGATGGCAGAGAGATATTTTGCAGGTAAAGATCCGATCGGTGAAACACTTTCTGTTGCAACATCGGATGGCGGAATTTTTGATTTTGTTGTAGTTGGCGTTTATGTATATAACCAAGCATTATTTGGAAAAGTGGACACGTCCATACCGGAAAAAGACCGTGTAACAGAATTGATGATCCCTCTTCAGACCTGTTTTAAACTGCAGGGGACTGACAGGACTGGTTATGATTATTTTAATCTTATGATCGATCCTCTTGCAGATGTCAATCAGGCAACAACGGATGTTTTATCTTATTTTGATGAGATGTATGCAAACAACAAAAATTTCCACGTCAGTGCATACAATATGGCATCTGATCTTGGCATGATCAATACGGTACTCAACGTGATCACGATCGCGGTTTCCGGTATTGCAGCGATTTCACTGATCGTGGGTGGTGTCGGCGTTATGAATATCATGCTGGTGTCCATCACGGAGCGTACAAGAGAGATCGGTGTCCGTATGGCGCTTGGTGCCAAAAGACGTACCATCCGTATGCAGTTTGTCATAGAGGCGATCATGCTTTGTCTGATCGGAGGTATCATCGGTATACTGATTGGTATAGGAATCGGGGCACTGCTTGGAAAAGTGGCAGGATTTGTCATTCAGAATATGTACTCTCAATATGCAAATTATATTATTATGACGGTGCATCCTTCTGTAACGGCGATCATGCTTTCACTGTTCTTCTCTATGCTGACCGGTGTATTTTTCGGATATTACCCGGCGAACAAGGCTTCAAAGATGGAAGTCATCGATGCATTGCGCTATGAGTAAGGGCAAAGAAAAGATTTGCATTGCAGTCTGAGCAGAGAATTTTTAAAAGAATACAGATAAGAAAAGTATTGTATGTGACAAAAATAAAAATGTCAGTATACAATACTTTTTTGTTTATGTGATGATGTCTAATAAAAATATTACTAAAAGTAATTGTTTTATATTTCATGATGTTGGGGTCAAAACCATAAATAATTTTGTCATAATAAGAAATATAAAATTTTGTGATGATAGCGTTGGCATAATAGATACATATATAAGTGAAAAATATGATAATATAATTGAAAAAAATGCTGTGGTACATGGTAAGAAAATAAAACATGGAGATTTCTTAATTGAATTTTTAAGAGATTGCGGATATAATGGGCAAATATATGCAAGTTATTCAAATTTAAAAAATTCTATTGATTATCCGGCTATGTATCAGAATGTAATAGGTTGTGGATATGCAAAAGGTGAATTGAATAAGGCAATTGATAATATGTATAAAAGTAACAGGATTATAGTTTGGAATAATGGATTAGCTTATTACAAAGGAAATTCTTATTTATCGTTGTATACAATGTTAAAAAAGGTGTAAAAACGGTGGATATGTTGAGAATTATAAATTTAAAAATTAGTACAAAATATAAGAAGATGTTGTAAAAAAGACAGTAGAAATGAGGTTAAGTGTGAAAAAGGTAATATTAAAGTGGTCTTATTATGAGGATATAATTTTATGTCCTGATTATGTAGCAGAAAATTTGCAGGAATATCAGGAACAATTCGATATATGGATTAATCAGCCTGAACAGGAAAAAAAATATCAGGCTACAATAATGGAAACCGGAGAAAAAGCGTTATCCAACCATTTATTTTTAAGATGGATTTACCCGGAGGGCCTGACAGAAATGTCAGGCTCTTTGTTTTTTATACAGGGATCAATATTTCCGGGCATGGTACATGCGCCTTCCCACATAGAATACAAAAAGAAATATTGTAAAGTATAGCATTCATGCATGATAGCGATGCGTAGATGTTATGCAATATCAATAATCGGGATGGAAGGGAAAAACATGAACCATAACAAAAAGAAAATTTTAAAAGTGACGGCACTGTTTGTTTTTATGTTCTTTTTAGGCTGGGGCGCAGGTTCGCTGCAGAAACAGCAGATGAAAAAAACAGTGGAGACAGTGTCTGTCCAGAATCAGGCAGATAACTGGGGACTGGGCTTTGGAGCGGAGGGAACCCAGCCGACCGGCAATGTGACGGCAGATGAATTAAAAAAATACAACGCATGGTATGTGGGAGATAAAAGTAAAAATGTTATTTATCTGACATTTGACTGCGGCTATGAAAATGGAAATACAGAGCCGATTTTGGATGCTTTAAAAAAGCATAATGCAAAAGCGACATTTTTTGTTGTGGGACATTTTCTTGAGAGTGCACCGGATATTGTAAAACGTATGGAGGCAGAAGGGCATGCTGTCGGCAATCATACTTATCATCATCCAGATATGTCATCAATATCAGACATGACCTCGTTTCAGAAAGAGATGGATGATGTCGCGTCATTGTACCAGACAGTCACAGGCAAAGAAATGATAAAATATTACCGCCCGCCACAGGGAAAATACAGTACAAAAAACCTTGAGATGGCAAAAGAACTTGGATACCATACATTTTTCTGGAGCCTTGCCTATGTGGACTGGAATGTGGATGATCAGCCGACGAAGGAAGAGGCATTTGATAAATTGCTGACGAGAATCCATCCGGGAGCGATCGTTTTATTGCACAGCACTTCAAAGACGAATGGAGAGATTTTAGATGAGCTGCTGACAAAATGGGAAGAAATGGGATACACATTTGCGCCGCTTTCGGAGTTGATCGAAGAATCCTGACAGAAAAGATTGTGGAAAAATACAAAAGATACAAGGGATAAGACTTGTTTGATGACGGAGAGGAAGGTATAATGAACGTGGAGTGCCAGTGAGAAAGAAGCGGTTTTTAGTCTGGGTAAAATGCTGCATGATAAACTGGGACGGTATGAAAACAATATTTGATACGAGTAAGAATAGGGATGCATATGAAAAGAACAAAATTTAAAACAGGAATATTGGCGGTGGTTTTTTGCAGTCTGACATTTTTGTTTTCCGGGGATGGTAACAGCATTTATGCGGATGAAATTCTGACAGATACAGAATTACCGGTCGGTCGTTTTTCGTTTGAAGAAAAAACAGAAGAAGCAGATGATGAGGATTATGAGTCTGTAGAGGAAGATGACGTTGCGGAACAGTCATTGCTTCGGATGACAGGTATATCTGCCGATGACTGGGAAAAGTATGGAAGTGATTATTTTTATGAACAGTTATCGGATGAGGAAAAAAAATACTGGGATGATCTGGATGCCATATGTGCAAAATATCTGACAACAGAAACGGATGCAGTGACAACGAATACGGGAACGTACCGGATGAAGGCGATATCGGGAAGCACTCTTGAAAAAGAAAAGCAAAAAAAGGTATTGCGGATGTTTCGGTATTCAAAACCACAATATTATTTTTTAAATGCGACGATTTATACAATTACATACTCAGACAAAAAAGTTTCTATGATATTTGGTATTTATCCTGCGTTTGGCAAGGGTGCAGACCGGATGGAGGAAACTGAAAAAGTAAAAGCGCAGGTTGACACCTGGCAGAAACAGATTGATGAATGCAGCACAGAGGACGAAAAAGTACAAACCATACATGATCTGATCATTCAAAAGGTTGAATATAATCATGATCTTGTAAATAGCGATTTTGCAACAGAAAATACAGAATATTCACAGTCCGTATACAGTGTTTTATGTACGAATAAGACGGTATGTGCAGGATATGCCCAGACATTTGAGATGATGTGCAATGGAACCGGTATTGATACCGTGGCAGTGACTAGTTTTGAACATGAGTGGAATAAGATAAAGTTGGAAAATAGCTGGTATAATGTCGACTGTACCTGGGATGATAACGGAAGCGATAACGTTGGATATACCTATTTTCTGCGGAATGATGATTATTATGACACATCCAGCAGTTATTCTAAAAAACATCATGCGGAGGAAAGCTATTGGGAAGGATATCTGCCTGCAACAGAAATGGATAGTGTTGGCAGTCCATGGATATCTATGAACGAAAATGCAAGTGGATCAAAGATAGGAATGTCCTGTTATAATAAGGAGGCAGAAATCTATTATACCACGGATAAAAGTAATCCGGTGACATCCGGTACGCGGATGTTATATCAATCGGATTTTTTATGGAACAGCTCCGAATATCCGGTGATAAAAGCAGCTGCCATGGAAGATGGAAAACACAACAGTGCTGTGGTCACAAAATGTCTGCATAATTACAATGCAAGTATACTTGCAGATGCAGCCTGTGAAAAAGCCGGAACAAGAGAGTATACCTGTACGATCTGCGGAAATAGTTATATGGAAGAAATCCCAGCCACAGGACATACAGTTGAGATAGATCCTGAGGTGGCAGCTGCTTGTGAAACCGCCGGTATTACGGAAGGAAGCCATTGCCGTGTCTGCGGAAAAGTACTGGTTGAGCAGACTGTCATCCCAGCCACAGGACATACACCGGTTACAGATGACGCGGTAGCGGCAGCTTGTGAGACAACCGGACTGACAGAAGGAAGTCATTGCAGTGTCTGTGGAAAAGTACTGACAGAACAGACTGTCATCCCGGCTGCAGGACATGTACCGGTTACGGATGCTGCAGTGGAGACAGCTTGTGAGACAACCGGACTGACAGAGGGAAATCACTGTAGTGTTTGTGGAAAAGTGCTGACGGCACAGAATGTGATCCCCGCAACCGGGCATCAATGGAACGAGTACAAAGAAAGTGGAAAAATAAAACGTAAGTGCAGTGTCTGTGGAAAGACGGAAACGGTGGGCACTTATTTGGACGTAAAGAAAATCCAGCTTTCAAAAACCACATATGCTTATGATGGAAAGGCACATATGCCGACTATAAAAGTGACAAATACTGCTGGAAAGAAGTTAAAAGAGGGAACGGATTATAAAATAAAGAAGCCGTCCGGGCGGAAAAATGCCGGTATCTATACGGTCACGATTGAAATGAAAGGTGATTACACTGGAAAATACCAGAAAACATTTCAGATCATACCGAAAGGAACCGCTATTTCCGGTGTAAAGGCAAAGAAAAAAGCATTTTCGGTGTCCTGGAAGAAGCAGGCAAAACAGACAAGCGGTTACCAGATCCAATATACAGTGGATGCGAAATTCAAAAAGTCGGTTGTGACAAAGAATGTCAATAATACCAAAAAGGTAAAACTGGATGTCACAAAATTAAAAGCAAAAAAGAAATATTACATACGCGTTCGCACCTATAAGACTGTAAAAATGAACGGAAAATCCAAAAAGATCTATTCGGGCTGGTCTAAGGTAAAAGCAGTCACTACAAAGAAATAACAAAGATATACCGATCCATTTTACAAAATGTGATATAAGTATAAATAAAAAACGGGAGAAAGAGAAAATGGCAGACAACAGTTTAAAAATCAGTTACAAGATATATTTAGAGGCGGAGGATATTTCGCAGTCACGGATTTCTTCTACGGCATCTTATGTAAGCAATCTGTTTAAGAATTGCACCAATTCCTATTTACAGAAAGCGGAAGTGGACAATGAGAGCGACATGGATGATTTTACGCTTCGTCTGTATATTGACGAAAAGGTAGAGGAAGAAGCGTGCAGTTCACCGGAATGTGCAGAAGGTTTTCTGGAAAATATCGCAGAATTTTTAGATGCGGTTGCAGCAGCACATTCCTATCTGGATATGGAGGGAAGTTTTTCCATTTCCTATCATGGAGTAGAGGATACATTCCGGTTCCGTTCTGAGGCAGGAAGCGATCTGTGCGATATTGAATAAAAACCGAAATAAGAAGGATATAAAAATACCGGCTTGCAAAATCAGATAAAATCTGAGGCTGCAGGCCGGTATTTTTATATCCGTTTCTTTCTATTGTTTATTGTTTGTCTGATTCATCCGGTGGAAAGTCCGGTTTTTTTATGTAAACTTTCTCAATCCGGTTTTTGTCCATCTGTTCGACGCGGAGAAGCACATTGTCATCTGTGATGATGATCTCATTTTTTTCCGGCAGATGATCTAAGAGACCGAGCAGATATCCGCCGATCGTATCATAATCTTCGGAACTGAAATTAAGATCTAACTCATCGCAGAGATCCTGCAGATTGGTGGAACCGGAAACGATAAATTCGCGGTCATTAAGCGGCAGGATCGGATCTTCTTCATCCGTGTCGTATTCATCACGGATCTCACCCACGATCTCCTCTAAGAGATCCTCAAGCGTGATAAGACCGGCAGTTGCACCGTACTCGTCGAGTACGATTGCAAGGGAGATAGATGACTTACGCATCTCAATAAAAAGTTCTGCGGTATTTTTGTGCTCAAAAGTAAAATAAGGTTCACGCATGATATCCCGCACGGAAAAATGCTCCTTGTCCTTGCAGAGGAGAAGATCTTTCATGTTCAGGATACCGATGACGTTATCGGTCGTATCCTCATAGACAGGAAGTCTGGTAAATTTGTCTTCCTGAAAAATATCAATCAGTTCGTCATAAGTATTATTTACATTTGCAAAAGTCATATCAGGTCTTGGAATCATAACTTCCTTTGCCTGCGCATCACCAAAATCAAACAGATTGTTGATCATCTCATGTTCTTCTGATTCGATGACACCGTTTTCTTTGCTGACATCCACAATGGTACGGAGTTCTTCCTCTGTCATCTGATTGTTGTTTGCCTTTGGATCCATATGCAGTAAAAATAAAAAGCCCATGGAAAACTGATTTACCAGAAAAATCACAGGAGTCAGTATTTTCATAAGAAAACCGATGATACCGGAATAGGCGATCGAAATCTGATCCGCATAAAGTGTCGCAAAAGTTTTTGGAGAAATCTCACCAAAGACGAGGATCAGAAACGTAAGGATACCGGTTGCAATACCTGCGCCGACGCTGCCCCAAAGCTTGATTGCAAGCGTGGTTGCCAGTGAGGAGGCGGAGAGATTGACGATATTGTTGCCGATTAAGATCGCGCTGAGCATCTTGTGGGAGTCGTCGGTAATACGAAGTACCCGTTCGGCGCGTTTGTTTCCGTCATCTGCGAGTGTACGCATCCGGATTTTATTTACGGTCGTAAGAGCTGTCTCTGCGGATGAAAAAAAAGCAGAGAGAATCAATAAAATAATTAGAAAAATAATCTGTGATATGGCACTTGCGTCCACGAAAATTCACCTCATTAAAATATAAAATTTTCCGGCACTATAGCAAAAATAGCGCCGGAATGTTTAAAATTTATCATATATTATATCGGAAAGAGGATTATTCGTCAATACTGTAATTCGGAGCCTCTTTGGTGATGTGAATGTCATGTGGATGACTCTCACGGAGAGCTGCTGCGGAGATCTTAACGAATTTGCTCTTCTCTTTTAAGTCCTCGATGGTCGGGCAGCCACAGTAACCCATACCGGAACGGATACCGCCGACTAACTGGAATACAGTGTCTTCCACGGAACCTTTGTATGCAACACGTCCTTCAACGCCTTCCGGAACAAGTTTCTTTGCTCCTTCCTGGAAGTAACGGTCTTTACTGCCGTTTTCCATGGCTGCAAGAGATCCCATACCGCGGTATACTTTGTATTTTCTTCCCTGATACAGTTCAAAAGTACCCGGAGCTTCGTCACATCCTGCAAACATGCTGCCCATCATACATACATTGGCACCGGCAGCGAGAGCTTTTGTCATGTCTCCGGAATATTTGATACCACCATCTGCAATGATCGGAACACCGAACTCTTTTGCAGCGTTGTAGCAGTCCATGATAGCGGAAACCTGAGGAACACCGATACCTGCAACGATACGGGTGGTACAGATAGAACCAGGTCCGATACCGACTTTGACTGCGTCAGCACCTGCTTTGATCAGATCGCGTGTTGCATCACCGGTAGCAACGTTTCCTGCGATGACCTGCAGATCCGGGTAGGCAGTTTTGATCTTTTTGACTGCCTCTAATATATTTTTGGAATGTCCATGTGCGGAGTCAACAACGATCACATCAACATGCGCTTTTACTAAAGCTTCTACACGTTCCATCATATTTCCTGTGATACCGACACCGGCACCGCAGAGCAGACGGCCTAACTCGTCTTTGGCAGAGAGCGGATATTTGATCTGTTTTTCAATATCTTTGATCGTGATCAGTCCTTTTAAGTGAAAATCCTTATCTACGATCGGAAGTTTTTCTTTTCTTGCTTTTGCGAGGATCTTTTTTGCTTCCTCTAAAGTGATGCCCTCCGGAGCTGTGATCAGATTCTCGGAAGTCATGCTTTCACTGATCTTTTTGGTAAAATCTGTCTCGAATTTTAAATCACGGTTTGTGATGATACCGACTAATTTGCCACCTTCGCAGATCGGCACACCAGAGATGCGGAATTTGCGCATCAGATCTTCGGCATCCTGTAATGTATGATCCGGGGAAAGGTAAAATGGATCCGTGATAACGCCATTTTCAGAACGCTTTACCTTATCTACCTCATCGGCCTGTGCCTGGATCGACATGTTTTTGTGGATAATACCGATACCGCCCTGTCTTGCCATTGCAATGGCCATTCTGTGTTCTGTAACGGTATCCATGGCAGCGCTCATCATAGGAATATTTAAAACGACCTTTTTGGTAAGATGCGTTGTCAGATCAATCATGTTTGGTGTAACTTCTGAATACTGTGGAACTAATAACACATCATCAAAAGTAATACCTTCACCAATAATTGTTCCCATTTTATTTTCCTCACTTTCTTCGTATTGAATTGTATGAAAAAGATATATTAGTTTCTGTATCATAGCAAAAAAAAAATACTCTGTCAATGAAATATAAGTGTGAATTTATAAAAAATAGATATATATTAGAAGTAATAATAAAACGTGTGAAAAAACCTTATAGAAATTATGGTTCACAAATGATTTGATGTGTGATATGATGGCTTTAGGCGACGGGGCCAGAGCACGGGCATACGTCGCCCATTTTTTACCTAAATAAAAGAGAACATCACAGATAAAATATGTTATTCTGTGAAAAAAGAAGAGAAGAAAAAGGGGGAAAATTATGGAGTTTCGTCCCTGTATCGACATCCATAACGGAAAAGTTAAACAGATCGTTGGTGGAAGTTTAAAGGATGCCGGAGACCAGGCAGCGGAGAATTTTGTGGCGGAGCAGGATGCCGCTTATTTTGCAAAGCTGTATCAGAAAGAAGGAATCAAAGGAGGGCATATTATTCTTTTGAATCCGGTGAGCAGTGAGTATTACAAAGCGACGCGTGAACAGGCAGAACATGCACTGCGGGCATATCCCGGCGGACTTCAGATCGGTGGTGGAGTTACAGCGGAAAATGCAAAAGAGTTTCTGGATGCCGGAGCGAGTCATGTGATCGTTACTTCGTATGTGTTCCGGGATGGAAAGATCAATTATGATAATTTAAAACGCTTAAATGCTGCAGTGGGACGGGAGCGTTTAGTGCTTGATTTAAGCTGCAGAAAAAAAGAAGATACCTATTATATAGTGACAGACCGATGGCAGGAGTTTACAGATGAAGAGGTCAGCACCGTACTATTGGACGAACTTTCATCCTATTGTGATGAATTCTTGATCCATGCTGTGGATGTCGAAGGAAAAGCAAAAGGGATTGAAAAGGAACTGGTAAAGATGCTCGGCGAATGGGGAAAGATACCGGTCACTTATGCCGGGGGCGTCGGCAGTTTTGAAGACCTTTTGGAACTGAAGAAACTGGGGAATAACAGATTGAATGTGACCATTGGAAGCGCACTCGATTTATTTGGAGGGCCGATGGCTTACGATAAAGTGTTGCAGTATATGAAGAAGGAGTGATTTTTGATGAGCAGGTATACGAAACAGGATATTTTTAATATGGTAGAGGAAGAGGATGTGGAATTTATCCGTCTGCAGTTTACGGATATGTTTGGAACTTTAAAGAATGTGGCGATCACGTCCAGTCAGTTAGAGAAAGCATTAAATAATGAATGTATGTTTGACGGTTCGTCCATTGAGGGATTTGTCCGTATCGAGGAGTCGGATATGTATCTGTATCCGGATCTTGAGACGTTTGTAATTTTCCCGTGGCGTCCGCAGCAGGGAAAGGTTGCAAGGATCATCTGTGATGTTTATACATCGGACAGAAAACCTTTTGAGGGTGATCCGCGTTATATCTTAAAGAAGGCAGTGGAAGATGCAACGCAGATGGGATATCGTTTTGATGTCGGACCGGAATGTGAATTTTTCTTGTTTAATCAGGATGAGGATGGGCAGCCGACCACGATCAGCACGGAGCGTGCCGGATATTTTGATCTTGGACCGATCGATCTTGGTGAAAATGCGAGACGTGATATGGTGCTGACGTTAGAGGATATGGGATATGAGATTGAAGCTTCCCATCATGAGGTTGCACCGGCACAGCATGAGATCGATTTCCGTTATGATGAGGCGGTCAAAACAGCAGACAATATCATGACATTTAAACTGGCTGTCAAAACGATCGCAAAACGTCATGGAATGTTTGCAAGTTTTATGCCAAAGCCGAAATTTGGAATCAACGGTTCCGGTATGCATGTGAATATGTCACTCTGCAAGGACGGAAAAAATATTTTTGACGATCCGGACGGAGAGTTAGGACTCAGCAAAGAAGCATACTGGTTTATTGGTGGTCTGATGAAACATATGAAAGGAATGGCGGCGATTACCAATCCGCTTGTCAATTCCTATAAGCGTCTGGTTCCGGGATATGAGGCACCAATCTATATTGCATGGTCTGTGACAAACCGCAGCCCACTCATCCGTATTCCGGTTACAAGAGGCGAGGGTACAAGGGTGGAACTCAGATGTCCGGATTCCGCAGCCAATCCGTATCTGACACTTGCGGTGTGCTTACAGGCAGGACTTGATGGTATCCGGAATCAGATTGAGCCGCCGGCAGCAGTGACGGAAAATGTTTTTGAGATGCGTATGTCACAGAAAAATAAACTCGGTATCGAGGAACTTCCGGCTGACCTTGGAGAGGCACTTGCAGAATTTGAAAAAGACGAATATTTACAGAACGTGCTGGGCAGACACGCGACGGAAAAATATATTGAGGCCAAAAAATCGGAATGGGCAGATTATCGTGCGCAGGTTTCCGATTGGGAGATCAATAATTACCTGTATAAAATCTGATATAGGAATGAAGGGGAAAAGATTTGACAAACATTATCGTTGCATTTCCGAAACAGGATACTGCGCGTAATATCAAAAAGATCCTGATGCAGAACGGACATCATGTGGATGCCGTCTGCACGACAGGCGCCCAGGCTTTGCAGAATGCAAATGAACTGGACGGCGGGGTCATGGTGTGCGGTTACCGTTTTGCGGATATGATGTATACGGAATTACATGAATATCTCCCCCCTCAGTTTGAAATGCTGCTCGTGGCATCACCGGGAAACTGTGGTGAGCGTGATGTGGAAAATCTGGTCTGTTTATCGACGCCGCTAAAGATCAATGAACTGCTCCAGACCGTTGAAATGATGGAATACATGATCACGCGCAGGCGGAAAAAGGCAAGACAAAAACCGAAGGAGCGGTCGGAGGAAGAGATGAATCTGATCAGTGAAGCAAAAGCACTCTTGATGGAACGTAACAACCTGACAGAGGAGGAAGCTCATCGCTATATGCAAAAGAGAAGTATGGATAACGGGACGGGACTGACAGAGACTGCCCAGATGATACTTAGTTTACTTACATAAGAATAACAAAAAATGCCGACCAGGAATGGACGGCATTTTATAATTCATAGGATTCATAGGATTCGGGTGTCAAAAGGTGGTTTTCAATTTTGGGTCTGTCAAATTGCACAAAACCGAACTTGTTTTGTTCCGTTGTCCGAAAATAAGAAAAACTAAGTATGCCTGAATCAGTTTTTCACAGAGTGACGTAAACGGCATTCAACGAGCCTTCCATGGCTCGTGAAGCCTTGTTCTGCCGTCCGTGGCAGAACATTACTGTAAATAGACAGGCATACTAAGATTTACTAATTTTCTACCAAAGTCACAAAAACAGTCCCGGCTTTGTGCAATTTGCCAGCAGCTAAGTTGTGAGCCACCTTTTGACACCCTAATCTTCATAGGAAATTGCGTCCTATGAATTATAAAGTATTAGTGTTGATAAAACATTTCAAGAGAATCCATCCTTGCGCTCATATTTGTAAAAAGGGCATCCACAAGAGTTACGGCAGCCATGGACTCCACAACGACCACGGCGCGTGGAACGATGATCGGATCATGGCGTCCTTTGATGCTCACATCAATTTCTTCCCCATCTTTATTGACAGTCTGCTGGGGGGCAGCGATGGATGGTGTAGGTTTAATCGCGGCGCGCAGGATAATGTCACTTCCGTCGCTCATTCCGCCTAAAATACCTCCGGCATGGTTGGTTGTTTTGACCGGTCTGCCGTCAGCGCCGATGCGGAAGGCGTCGTTATTGTTTTTTCCGGTTGCTTTCGCAACGTCAAATCCGTCACCGATCTCAAAACCTTTTACTGCACCGATCGACATGACTGCTTTTGCGAGATTCGCATTTAATTTTTCAAAGACAGGATCGCCAAGTCCGGCGGGAACACCTTGGATGATACATTCCACAACACCACCGGAGGAATTCTGTTCGGCGATGCAGGCATTTAAATAATTTTCTGCGTTTTCCGCAGCGTCGGCATCCGGCATGTAGAGCGGATTTTCATTGATCTGTGCGGCATCAAAATTCTGTGATGAAATACTGATCGGCCCGATGGAACGGGTGTAAGTCAAAAATGTGATGCCGAGCTGGTTTAATATTTTGACAGCGATCGCACCGGCTGCAACACGTCCGATCGTCTCGCGCCCGGAGGAACGTCCGCCGCCGCGGTAATCGCGGAAACCGTATTTCTGGTCGAAAGTATAGTCCGCATGTCCCGGACGGTAATAGGACGCAATCTCACTGTAATCTTTGGATTTCTGGTTCTGATTGTACACGACAAGAGAGATCGGCGTACCGGTTGTTTTTCCCTCAAACACGCCGGATAAAATCTCGACTGCGTCATCTTCTTTCCGCGGGGTGGTAAACTTTGACTGACCCGGTTTCCTGCGGTTTAAAAATTTCTGAATGTCATTTTCATCAAGAGGCAGTCCGGCAGGACATCCATCCACCACAACGCCGAGTCCCTTCCCGTGGGATTCGCCCCATGTTGTAATTTTAAAAATTGTACCGAATGATGAACCAGCCATGAAATATTCCTCCTGAAAATGTGTATTATAAGATTATATATCTTAATCATTATAAAAGATTTCTCTTTTCGTGACAACAGGAATATGTTAAAATGGGAAAAGCGCTTAAAGGCAGGAAAACTGATAGCAGGGATGAAAATATATGAAGGAACAATATGAGGTAAAAAGATTAGATAGACCGGTCGACTGGACGGTGGATGTGCCGGGATCTAAGAGCATGACAAACCGTGCACTTTTGATGGCAGCTTTATCGGATGGTGAAGTGAAGTTAGAAGGAGTGCTGTTTTCTGATGACTCAAGGCATTTTCTGGAGAGTCTGGTATCTTTGGGGTTTATGGTAGATATCAATGAGTCGGAAAAGGCGGTTACTGTTTTAGGCTGTGGTGGAAATATTCCCAAGAAACAGGCAGTGATCAATGTCGGAAGTGCCGGGACAGCCGCCCGTTTTCTGACGGCCATGCTTGGTTTCTCGGATGGAGAATATACGATCGCGGCATCGGAGCAGATGAAAAAAAGACCGATGCAGGAATTATTTTCACTGCTCACCGGAGTTGGTGCAAAGATTACTTATCTGGAAACAGAAGGACATTTGCCGGTGAAGATTTGTGGACGGAGAAATCCAAAAGCCGGCGCAGATCAGTCAAAGGCAGATGGAAACCCACTGCAGTTGCCACTTGACATCAGCAAAAGCACTCAGTTTTTGAGTGCACTTTTGCTTATCTCACCGATGATACCGCAGGGATTAGACATCCACATTACAAGTGAGAAAACAGACGGTTCCTATATCCGCATCACAAGAAAAATGTTAGCGGACGCGGGTGTGGAAGTAAAATATGACGGAAAAAATTATCGGATCGATCCGAATGCCGTCTACCAGAAAAAACATTATCAGATCGAACCGGATGTTTCGGCAGCGTGTTATTTTTATGCGGCAGCTGCGATCACAGGCGGCAGGGCACTTGTAAAACATGTACACAAGGACAACAGCCAGGGCGATATGAAATTTCTGGATGTGCTTGCGCGGATGGGCTGTACCGTCACAGAAAAAGCAGACGGGATTGAAGTGACCGGACCCGCTGAAGATACACTAAAAGGAATCGAGATCGATATGAACGATTTTTCAGATCAGGCGCTGACGCTTGCTGCAATCGCACCGTTCTGCAATTCCGGCGTGCATATCACCCACATCGGACATATCCGTGGACAGGAATGTGACCGTCTCCATGCCATGTCAGAGGAACTGACCAAACGTGGAATCACATGTACCGAAGAGCCGGATGCCATCACAATAAAACCAGGCACTCCGTTCCCCGGCATTGTGTCAACCTATGAAGACCACCGCGTCGCCATGTCATTTGCCCTTCTAGGATTGAAAGTGGATGGAATCGTGATAGACAACCCATCCTGCTGCCGTAAAACCTTCGAGAACTACTTTGATTTATTGGATCAATTATCCGGCAAAGACAGATGATATTTTCATACATGTAAAAACAGCCAAAACGAAGCTCTCCAAAACAGTAAATTCGCATGGAAAGCTTTCCATGCGCTCACAGCCTTTACCAGAGTTTCGCTACACATTTCATATAAAGAAAAAAGGAGATTATAAACAATGTACGAACTACTAAAACAGGAAGGCCGCGCCAAACGCGGAATCCTGCACACCGTCCACGGTGACATACAGACCCCGGTATTCATGAACGTCGGCACCGTTGCCGCCATCAAAGGCGCCGTATCCACCGAGGACTTAGAGCAGATCAAATGCCAGGTAGAACTGTCAAATACCTACCATCTGCACGTCCGCACCGGAGACAAGCTGATCCGCGAAGTCGGCGGACTCCATAAATTCATGTCATGGAATCGTCCAATCCTCACAGATTCCGGCGGATTTCAGGTGTTCTCCCTTGCCGGACTGCGCAAGATCAAAGAGGAGGGCGTCTATTTCCATTCCCACATTGACGGTGCAAAGATTTTCATGGGACCGGAAGAGAGCATGCAGATCCAGTCGAACCTCGGTTCCACGATCGCGATGGCATTCGATGAATGTGCCCCGGCACTTGCAGACAGAAGCTATGTGGAGGCTTCCGTGGCGCGTACAACCAGATGGTTAGAGCGCTGTAAAACAAAAATGCAGCAGCTAAACTCCGAGGAGGGAACGGTCAACTGTCATCAGATGTTATTTGGAATCAATCAGGGCGCTATCTATTCGGATATCCGTATCGATCATGCAAAACGTATCGCTGAGCTGGATTTAGACGGATATGCAGTCGGCGGACTTGCAGTCGGTGAAACACATGAGGAGATGTACCATATTTTAGACGAGACAGTCCCTTATCTGCCGCTTCACAAACCGACCTATCTGATGGGCGTCGGTACTCCGGCAAATATCTTAGAAGGCGTAGAGCGCGGCGTTGATTTCTTTGACTGCGTATATCCGACCAGAAACGGACGTCACGGTCATGTATACACCAATCAGGGAAAGATCAATCTTTTTAATCAGAAATATGAAAAAGACATGCGCCCGATCGAGGAAGGCTGCGGCTGTCCGACCTGCCGCCGTTACAGCAGGGCATATGTGCGCCACCTGTTAAAAGCAAAAGAAATGCTTGGCATGAGACTCTGCGTGCTCCATAATCTGTATTTCTATAATACGATGATGGAAGAAATCCGTGATGCCATCGACGAGGGAAGATTCCATTTTTATAAGGAAGAAAAACTGTACGGCATGGGACAGATCAACCGGGAGAAAGAAAAACAGAATGGTTAAAGAACAGTAACCGGTTAAAAATAAATTAATCATAAAATTTGGTAAAGTGCTTGTCTAAAAAGCCCATTTTGTGTATTATATATTGTAATGTCTATTAAATTTAGGAGGAACTGAGAAGATGTCAATTTTAGCATCCACTTCATCCGCATCCACAGCAGCAGGCTGGGGCGGTATGATTATCTGGTTAGTAGTTTTATTTGGTTTCATGTACTTTTTCATGATCCGCCCGCAGCAGAAAGAAGCAAAGAAGAAAAATGCAATGCTGTCAGAACTTGCAGTCGGTGATACTGTACTGACAACAAGCGGATTTTACGGTACTGTGATCGATATCGCAGATGATACCGTGATCGTTGAGTTCGGCAACAACAAGAACTGCCGTATCCCGATGCAGAAAGCTGCAATCTCCGCAGTGGAGAAACCGGAAGAAGCAATGGAGAAATAAGTGTAGTACCAGAAAGCCTGTTATGTGTGGATGAGAAAACATAACAGGTTTTTCTTTATAGGAGTAGAATATTTATGGAATTTATATTCTGCTGCCTGACAGAAAAGTTTTAGAGGGGCAGAAGATGAAATTAAATACGGTAGGGATTGCATTGTCGTATTATCGGGAGAAGTATGGATTGTCCATGACACAGGTTTGTGAAGGAATTTGTTCACCAGCAACGATGTTCCGGATTGAAGAGGGATATCGTGAGGTGGATTCATTAGTCAGTGCGACATTGTTGTCAAGAATAGGAAAGCAGGTTCTTGAATTTGAATTGTTATTGAATGAGAAAGATTACAACTTGTTCCGGTTACGAAAAGATATCCATCGGAATTTAGAAGAGAAAAATCTGGATACAGCGGAGAAACTGTTACAGAGTTATCAAAGTGTAATGCCAAAAAAACAAGTGCTTCATGAACAATATTATCTCTGGGGAAAGGCAGAACTGTTACAGAAACGTGGTGCATCAAAAGAAGAAATCAAGGCTGTATTAAATGAGGCGATACTTTTGACAAAACCTTTTTTTGGAAAGAAAAAAAATACTTCTGATTTATACAGTGAAATGGAGATAAAACTTTTTTTGGGGCTGATTCAGTTTTCGGAAGATATTTCATGGAAAGAGGCAGAATTGAAAAGAATGCTGCTTTTTACAAGAAAGTATGATTCGAAAAAAATCAAGGAACAGGCTGAAATGTCCATTCTGAAAGAACTTGCCAGCATACAGGAAGAAAAAGGAGATGCACAAAAGGAACTGGAATACATTGAACAGGCGTTAACACTTGTAAAAGAAAGCAGAACGATGCGTGGACTGGCAGAATTGCATTTTAAGAAGGCAGGACTGTTAAAAGAGCTGATGCAGAGAAACAAGGACATGCAGCAGAAATATCAAAAACAATGTCAGGTGGAACTTACGATGGCTTATTATACGGCACTTGTCATGGACAATGTGGAACTGGTGCAAAAAATAAAAACGACGGGTGACAGAGTGTAGAAAGAGGTGCCATATGGGAAATTATAATGTTGGTGATATGATACGGCTTTCAAGAATTGCAAAGAAAATGACACAGGAAGAATTAAGTGAGGGTGTCTGTTCTGTAGAAACACTTTCCAGAATCGAAAACGGAAAACATAAAGTGAAAAGTGATACATATCGTCAACTTATGGAGAAAATGTATCAGATCACAGAAAAAAATTATGCTGTGTGCGTCAGCAGGGATATGGAACTGATAGAGGAGCGGGAATATTTTGAGGATGCTATGGCAAAGCATGATTTTGAAAAAGCAGACTTTTATATGGAACAGATGAAAAAACTTGTTGGAAAAGACGCATCTACACAAAGATATATCCGCCGGGAAAGTACTTTTTTGGATTATTATATGCAGCGCATTACAGCAGAACAGCTTGTGGAAGCATTAGAAGAGCTTGCAGAAGAAGTTGTACCACAGTATAAAAAATTTCTTGACAGTGATGTGATATATCCTTTCCGGGAACAGGAGATTACACTTTTAAAGCGGCTGGCTGTGGCATATGGCAGAATAGATGAGTATCCTAAAAGTATAAAAATCTGTGAAATGCTGCTGCGCAGCCTGCGGGAAGGATATATGGCAGAATGGGAGATCGAAGAACTTAGTATTGCTGCAAATCTTTCAAAGTATTATGGGGCAGTTGGAAACTATCGGTATTCCATGGAATTGTGTGAATATATTTTGCCAAAAGTGAGAAAATATGCAAATGCACCGATAATGACATTTGTTTTAGGGGAAATGGCATGGAATATGAATGAGATGATTGAAAGTGGAATGGAGGGAGAAGAAAAGGCAGAATATTGCCGTAAAAAGTATAAGCAGGCATATTTTGTAAGCGCCGCAGCAAGTGGTGAATTAGATAAAAAGGTGTTTTCTGATCTTTATGAAACAATGTTTGGGGAGAAGATAGAATAATCCAAGCTATAGGTATCGATGATAGGGTAGCTCTTGTCAGCGATAAGCGTGTAGGAATTAACAATCAAAGAAAAAGAATGATTGGTATTTATTGTGAAGAGACATAATATTAAGAGAAAGGAATGTAATATTTTTTTCATATGTATGTACCTCATATCTGAGATTTTAAATATATTATGTTATAGATATTATAAAAAGACCATGTCAAAACCAGAAAAAATTTTTTTCCGGTTTTGACATGGTCTTTTTGCAACAGGTGATTTACAGTAAAAAAAGTTATTAGCACTTATTAAGTGTTGATATATAAAATATGAAAGGAATGCCATGAGAGATTTAGAAAAGGTAATGGAAAGATTAGGACTTGATGAATATGTTTCTGTATCAGAATTTAATCAATTGCAGAGCAAGGCAGCAGCGTCAGGTTATGCTGTTGATTATGGTGTATGCAGATCTGCGCAGAATGAACAACAAAAAAATATGTAAATATTTGTACAGAAATAGTGTGTAAATATCAATTAGAATATGCTGTTTGGGAAATGACACATGGTTGTAATATGAGATGTCAACATTGTGGTTCTTCATGTGCGCAACCGTATTTGGATGAAATGACGACGAAGGAATGTTTACATGTTTGTGATGAGTTGATCAATATGGGAGTAAAATTTGTTACACTTACAGGAGGAGAACCAACTACAAAAAAAGATTGGTATGTGATTGCGGAAAAATTAAGTAAAGCTGGAATTTACACAAACATAATTTCTAATGGGTGGTTTGTGGAGGATGATTTAGTAGAAAAAATAAAACAGGCTGGAATTGCAATTTGTGCAATAAGTATTGATGGTGTAAAAGAGACTCATGATAAAATAAGAAAAGAGGGATCTTTTGAAAAAGATTTATTGGCGTTAAAAAAATTAAAATATCATGGTGTACAGACAATGGTAGCCACTACTATCAACAATGAAAATATTGAAGAATTAGACGAAATGTATGATATCTTTTCGGAGATAGGGGTTGATTTCTGGCAGCTACAGATCACACTTCCAATGGGTAATTTCCTTAAACAACAAACATTATTTGTTGAACCAGGGATGATTGAACAAATAATTGATTTTGCGTATAAAAAGAAAGAAGGACAATTAGAGATACATCTGACAGATGGAATAGGCTATTACAACAAAAAACAAATTTGTATGCAACAGAATACTTGTTGGGCAGGATGTTCGGCAGGAAAAAAATCAGTTGGTATTTTACAAAATGGAGATATTGTTGGATGTACTTCTATTAGAAATGAGAAAATGATAGAGGGAAATATCAGAGATGGATCATTGCGAGATATATGGTTTTCTAAGGATTCATTTTTGTGGAATAGAAATTTTAAAAGAGATGATTTGAAAGGGCTGTGTCGTGAGTGCAAGTATGGGGATATGTGTTTGGGTGGATGCTCAAATTCGCGGTTCACATTAAATGGAACGATAGAGTCTGAGAATATTTTATGTTCATATAACTATAAGTTAGTACAAGCAAGAAAATACATTAATAAATTGGATGAGGAGCAGCTTCTTCAATTATTTACAATATTAATTGAAAAAAATGAATACCAAATAGCAAAAATGGTCTATGATAGAATAAAAAATATTAATGGAAATCATGTTATAGAGATGAGCGAAAAATATTTGCAAGTAAATATGGACTGCAAGGAGAATAACAATGAATGAATATTTCAAAAAGCACAAAGTACACCTTATGGCGTGGGTATTTTTCGCTGTCCTAAAAACCATAGCCGCAGTTTTATTTGCACTCTATATGCAGAAAATGATCGACGCAGTGTCCGCCATGGATGCACAAAAAATGTTACATACGAGCATTGCAGGGGTGGTGATCGTTGTCTGTTATGCAGCATTCGGCTATGTCGGCTCCTATTTTGAGATGAAGTTTTCACAGAAAGTCTTAGTGGATGTGAGACAAGACATCTGTAAAAGTATTGTGAGCACGGATCTCGACAGTTACCGTCTGCACAAGAGCGCGGAGTATACATCGATCTTAAACAATGATATCGGTATGCTCGATGAAAAATATTTTCTGTGTCTGCCAAACATTGTGATCCAGATCCTCACATTTCTGATCGCGACGGTCACGTTGTACCAGATGGAACCGTGGCTGGCATTTTCGGCGATTCTGCTCTGTGCGGTGCCGTTAATCGTGCCGTTTTTGTTTGGAAAACAGATTTCAGCGCGCCAGAAATCATACATCCATGTGCTTGACTGGTACAACGGAAAACTGAAAAACATCTGGAACGGCTATGAGGTCATCAAGAGCTATCATGTGGAGCGGGAGATCCTTACCGATTATGAAAAATGTAACTGGGAAGTGGAAAGGACGCATTTTTCCGTTCGCAATACGCAGAACATGTCAAGAAGCATCTCCGGCGGGGTCGGTTTCCTGATCGATGTGTGCATGATGGGAATTGCCGGGATTTTAGTTTTAAAAGGTTACGTTACGGTCGGTATCCTGATCGCAACCATACAGCTTATGAACTATATCCAGACACCGATCCAGTGGATCTCAAAACTGCTTGCAGACTATAAGACAAGCCAGCCGGTTTTAAAGCGGGTGACGGATATCTTAAACCTGCCGAAAGATGCAGACCATGGGGAAAAGTTAAAAACAGCACTGCCAATCTCAGTGGAAAATCTACGTTTTTCCTACGAGGAGGGCGAAGAGGTCTTACATAATTTAAGCGTAACTTTTGAACCTGGCAAAAAATATGCGATCGTCGGAAACAGCGGAAGTGGAAAGAGTACCTTTATGTATGTGCTGATGCATTATTATAACCATTTTGAAGGAGAGATCCGTTTTGGCAGCCAGAGCATCAGCGATATCCAGAAGAAGGAACTCTACCGCAGCATTGCACTCATTCATCAGAATGTCGTCGTGTTAGACGGCACACTGCGGGACAATGTTTCCCTTTATGAAAGCTATTCGGATGAGAACATCAAACAGGCATTAATCCGTGCCGGTATGGGAGACTACCTGAACGAAAAGGGACTTGATTTTACCATACAGGAATCCGGTTCCAATCTCTCCGGCGGAGAAAAACAGCGCATTGCCATAGCCAGGGCATTCCTCCGCAATACTCCTGTCATGATCTTAGACGAAGCGACATCCAGTCTTGACAGCCTCATGGCAGCAAAAATCGAACAGACCGTCCTGCAGTCAGACACGACCATCTTAAATATCGTACACCAGTTAAAAGCAGACAGCTTAAAACAATATGATGAAATTCTGGTATTTTCCAAAGGCGCCATCATCGAACGCGGCAATTATGATGAACTGATCCAGAAAGATGGAATCTTCCGCAGTCTGTTATCCGTAATGAGCGCTTAAGCTATACCATGGTATACAACCAGGTAATGAAAAGAAAGCTCTTTCATAATACCCAGTTATAAATATTATAAAAAAGAAAAATAGAATCAGAGGTTGCAATGTTTCCCAAATTACATTATTATAGACATTATACATACTGTCTGTTAGTAATGTGATAAAGTGCGGGCACACAGCAGCCGCTGATTTTCTTTTTATTCATAACAAAGCAGGAGGTTCACAGAGTATGCATTCTATGGTGCAGAAAAGCAGGATACTTTCTGGCAGCCGAAAAATCAGTTACACATATCTGACAGGGGAAAAGAAAGAGGGATTAGAGCATGGAATGTAAGATTGGCGTGATTTCCGGTGACGGAATCGGACCGGAGATCGTGGCAGAGGCAAAAAAAGTATTAGACAAGATCGGAACAAAGTATGGTCACAGTTTTCTATATGAAGCGATTTTGATGGGCGGCTGTTCGATTGATGCGACAGGCGTGCCGTTAACAGATGAGGCAATCGCAGCAGCAAAAGCGTCCGATGCAGTGCTTATGGGTTCCATCGGCGGTAATACAGCGACCTCTCCGTGGTATAAATTAGCACCGGAATTGAGACCGGAGGCAGGATTATTAAAATTAAGAAAGTCTCTGAATTTATTTGCAAATTTAAGACCGGCTTACTTATATGAAGAATTAAAAGAGGCATGTCCGCTCCGCGATGATATTATTGGGGATGGATTTGATATGATGATCATGCGTGAGCTGACCGGAGGATTATACTTCGGTGCGCGAAAAACCGAGGAAGTTGACGGTGTGATGACTGCGACAGATACCCTGACATACAGCGAGACAGAGATCCGCAGGATCGCAAAGAGAGGATTTGACATTGCCATGAAACGCCGCAAAAAAGTGACGAGCGTGGACAAGGCAAACGTGCTGGATTCCTCAAGACTTTGGCGTAAAGTGGTCGAGGAAGTGGCAAAGGATTACCCGGAAGTTACCTACGAGCACATGTTAGTTGACAACTGTGCAATGCAGCTAGTCAAAGATCCGAAACAGTTTGATGTTATTTTAACGGAAAATATGTTTGGTGATATCTTATCCGATGAGGCGAGCATGGTAACAGGTTCCATCGGAATGTTGTCAAGCGCCAGCTTAAACGACACGAAGTTCGGTCTCTATGAGCCGAGCGGCGGTTCAGCACCGGATATCGCAGGAAAAGGTATCGCAAACCCGATCGCGACGATCTTAAGCGCAGCAATGATGCTCCGCTATACCTTTGACCTTGACAAAGAGGCAGATGCCATCGAGGCAGCCGTAAAACAGGTGTTGAAAGACGGTTACCGCACCATCGACATCATGCCGCAGGAAGAAGATAAACGAAACGCAGTGACACAGGTCGGCACCGCACAGATGGGAGATCTGATCTGCGAACGAATTTAATATAGATATTAGAATGGGAGATTTGATTTAACATGAAAAGCGATAATGTAAAAAAAGGGATGCAGCAGGCACCTCACAGAAGTCTTTTTAATGCATTAGGCTTCACGGAAGAAGAAATGAATAAACCGATGGTCGGTATCGTAAGCTCCTACAATGAGATCGTACCGGGTCATATGAATCTTGATAAAATCGTAAATGCAGTAAAATTAGGTGTGGCAGAAGCAGGCGGTGTACCGGTGGTATTTCCGGCGATCGCAGTCTGTGACGGAATCGCGATGGGACACATCGGAATGAAATATTCCCTTGTTACAAGAGATCTGATCGCGGATTCCACCGAGTGTATGGCACTCGCACATCAGTTTGATGCACTTGTCATGGTGCCAAACTGTGATAAGAATGTACCGGGGCTTTTAATGGCAGCAGCACGTATCAATGTACCGACTGTATTTGTATCCGGCGGACCGATGCTTGCCGGACACGTTCAGGGCAAAAAGAGAAGTTTATCCTCCATGTTTGAGGCAGTCGGCTCCTATGCAGCAGGAACCATGACCGAGGATGATGTGAGAGAATATGAGGAAAAAGTATGTCCGACCTGCGGTTCCTGCTCCGGTATGTACACCGCAAACTCCATGAACTGTCTGACAGAGGCACTCGGTATGGGACTTCGCGGAAACGGAACGATCCCGGCAGTTTATTCAGAGAGAATCAAACTTGCAAAACATGCAGGTATGGCAGTTATGGATATGTACCGCAAAAATATCCGTCCAAGAGATATCATGACAAAAGATGCCATCTTAAACGCATTGACTGTAGATATGGCATTAGGCTGTTCTACGAACAGTATGTTACATCTTCCGGCAATCGCACATGAGATCGGATTTGATTTTGATATCGCATTTGCAAACCCGATCAGTGAGAAGACCCCGAATCTCTGCCATCTTGCACCGGCAGGTCCTACTTATATGGAGGACTTAAATGAGGCGGGCGGTGTCTATGCTGTGATGAAAGAACTTGCGGACATCGGATTATTAAATACGGACTGCATGACCGTGACAGGAAAGACCGTCGGAGAAAATATCGCAAATGCGGTAAACAAGAATCCGGAAGTGATCCGACCGGTTGACAATCCATACAGTAAGACGGGTGGTCTTGCCGTATTAAAAGGAAATCTTGCGCCGGACGGAAGTGTTGTCAAACGTTCCGCTGTCTGTGACGAGATGATGGTTCATGAGGGACCGGCGAGAGTCTTTGACTGTGAGGAAGATGCGATCGCAGCGATCAAAGGCGGCAAGATCGTTGCCGGTGATGTGGTTGTCATCCGTTACGAGGGACCAAAAGGCGGACCTGGTATGCGTGAAATGTTAAATCCTACTTCTGCAATCGCAGGTATGGGACTTGGTTCATCGGTAGCACTGATCACGGACGGACGTTTTTCCGGCGCGAGCCGTGGGGCTTCCATCGGACATGTTTCACCGGAGGCAGCAGTCGGCGGACCAATCGCACTTGTGGAAGAGGGCGATATCATCCGTATCAATATTCCGGAGATGAAATTAGAGATTGCAGTTTCAGACGAAGAAATGGCAGCAAGAAAAGCAAAATGGCAGCCGAGAGAGCCAAAGGTAACGACAGGTTATCTGAAACGCTATGCATCGTTAGTAACTTCCGGCAACAGAGGTGCTATTTTAGCATTGCCGGAAGAGCAGAAATAAAAAAATACAGATACTGCCATAGATAAATATGCTAAATTTACAGCAGAAAATGTGGAATCGTTGAAAAGTCAGAATATGAATGGCAGTAAAATGGAATGGAGGAATAATATGCAGTTAACAGGTGCCCAGATCGTGATCGAATGCCTGAAAGAACAGGGTGTCGATACAGTTTTTGGTTATCCGGGCGGTGCCATTTTAAATGTATATGATGAATTATATAAACATCAGGGAGAAATCCGTCATGTGTTAACTTCCCACGAGCAGGGAGCATCCCATGCAGCGGACGGATATGCGCGAAGTACCGGAAAAGTCGGTGTGTGTTTCGCAACATCAGGACCAGGCGCAACGAACCTTGTAACTGGAATCGCAACCGCTTATATGGATTCGGTTCCGGTCGTTGCAATTACCTGCAACGTTACCGTACCGCTTCTTGGAAAAGACAGTTTTCAGGAAATCGATATTGCGGGAATCACAATGCCGATCACAAAGCATAACTTTATTGTAAAGGATGTAACAAAACTTGCTGATACGATCAGACGTGCATTTAAGATCGCACAGACAGGACGTCCGGGTCCGGTTTTAGTGGATATCCCGAAAGATATCACAGCGGCAAAGACGGAATATACTTCGGTGAAACCAAAACCGATCGCAAGGATTACAGATACAATCAGTGAGGAAGATGTTGATATCGCAGTTTCCATGATCAAAGCGGCAAAGAAACCATATATCTTTGTCGGCGGTGGTGCAGTGATCTCCGGCGCATCGGAAGAATTAAAGAAATTTGTAGAAAAAGTAAATGCTCCGGTCTGTGATACACTGATGGGAAAAGGGGCATATGATGGAACAGACGATCGCTATACCGGAATGCTCGGCATGCATGGAACAAAAACATCCAACCTTGGCGTCAGCGAGTGTGATCTTCTGATCGCAGTCGGTGTCCGCTTTTCAGACCGTGTTCTTGGAAATGCAAAGAAGTTTGCATCACAGGCAAAGATATTGCAGTTTGATGTGGATGCGGCAGAAATCAATAAAAATATTCAGGTGGACGCCAGTGTGATCGGGGATTTAAAAGAAATTTTAATCCGTGTCAATAAAAAACTAGAGGCACAGAGCCATGAGGAATGGATCAAAGAGGTCATGGATCTGAAAGAAAAATATCCGCTCACTTATCCGAAAGAGGGACTTAGTGGTCCGTATCTGATGGAGGAGATCTATCGTGCAACAAAAGGTGATGCGGTCATCGTGACGGAAGTCGGACAGCATCAGATGTGGGCGGCACAGTATTACAAATACAAAAATCCACGTACCTTTTTGTCATCCGGCGGACTTGGAACGATGGGTTACGGACTTGGTGCTGCGATCGGCGCACAGATCGGCAACCCGGATAAACAGGTGATCAATATTGCAGGCGACGGCTGTTTCCGTATGAACATGAATGAGATCGCAACCGCGGCGCGCGAAAAACTGCCGTTGATCGAAGTGATCGTCAACAATCATGTACTTGGAATGGTACGCCAGTGGCAGGATCTGTTCTATGAAAAACGTTATTCCGCAACTGTCCTTGATGACGGTGTGGATTTTGTAAAATTAGCAGAGGCAATGGGGGCGAAAGGATATCGCGTGACCAGCCAGGAAGAGTTCAAAGAGGCTTTTAAGGAAGCACTTGAATCAAAAATACCGGTTTTGATCGATTGTATCATCAACTGTGATGACAAGGTGTGGCCGATGGTTGCACCGGGAGAGGCAATCAGTTCTTCATTTACCGGTGAGGATTTAGCAAAAAAACAACAATCATAAATCAGAGGAGGAAGTTTAAGATGAGCAGAGTGTATAATTTTTCTGCAGGACCGGCTGTATTACCGGAGGAAGTATTAAAAGAGGCAGCAGATGAAATGTTGGATTACAAAGGAAGCGGAATGTCCGTTATGGAGATGAGCCACCGTTCCAAAGTATATGACAATATCATCAAAGAGGCAGAGCAGGATTTAAGAGACCTGATGAATATTCCGGATAATTACAAAGTCCTGTTTTTACAGGGTGGAGCATCCCAGCAGTTTGCCATGATCCCGATGAACCTGATGAAAAATAAAAAAGCAGGTTATATCGTAACAGGTCAGTGGGCAAAGAAAGCATATCAGGAAGCATCCATTTACGGTGAGGCAATCAAACTTGCATCTTCCGAGGATAAGACATTCTCTTACATACCGGACTGCTCCGATCTTGATATTCCGGATGATCTTGATTATGTATATATTTGTGAGAACAACACAATTTATGGAACCAAATACAAAAAACTCCCGAATACAAAAGGACATACATTGGTCGCTGACGTATCTTCCTGCTTCTTGTCAGAGCCGGTAGATGTCACAAAATATGGTGTGATCTACGGCGGCGTCCAGAAGAATGTCGGACCTGCCGGTGTTGTTATCGTAATTATCCGTGAGGATCTGATCACGGAGGATACCTTACCTGGAACACCTACCATGTTAAAATACAAGACACATGCAGATGCAGATTCCCTTTACAATACACCGCCATGCTACGGCATTTATATCTGCGGAAAAGTATTCAAATGGTTAAAGAAGATGGGTGGACTTTCTGTGATGAAAGAGCGCAACGAAGAGAAAGCTAAGATCCTTTATGATTTCTTAGACCAGAGCAAATTATTCAAGGGAACTGTGGTACCGGAGGACCGCTCCTTAATGAACGTTCCGTTTGTAACCGGAGATGTTGACCTGGATGCAAAATTCGTAAAAGAGGCAACAGAAGCCGGATTTGTAAATTTAAAAGGACATCGTACCGTTGGCGGTATGAGAGCATCCATCTACAACGCTATGCCAAAAGAGGGCGTTGAGAAGTTAGTAGAGTTCATGAAAAAATTCGAGGAGGAGAATGCATAATGTTTAAGTATAACTGCTTAAATCCGATCGCATCAGTCGGTCTGGATCTGTTTTCAGATCAGTATGAGAAAGTAGATGAATTAAAAGATGCACAGGCTGCTTTAGTCAGAAGTGCTGCAATGCATGATTTAGAACTGCCGGATACCTTAGAGGCAGTCGCAAGAGCCGGTGCCGGAGTCAACAATATCCCGCTGGACAAATGCGCAGAAAAAGGTATCGTCGTATTCAATACACCGGGTGCAAATGCAAACGGTGTCAAAGAGCTCGTGTTTGCAGGTATGCTTTACGCATCCCGTGATATCGTAGGCGGTATCGAATGGTGTTTAGAGAACCAGAACGATGAGAATATTGCAAAGACTGCAGAGAAGCAGAAAAAGAACTTTGCAGGAACCGAGATCTCCGGAAAGAAATTAGGTGTCATCGGTCTTGGTGCGATCGGTGTGTTAGTTGCCAATGCAGCAATCCATATGGGAATGGAAGTATATGGATATGATCCGTATATCTCTGTTGCAGCAGCATGGAACTTATCAAGAAGTGTTAAGCACATCAGCAACGTAGAAGATATCTACCGTGAGTGTGACTACATCACGATCCATGTGCCGCTTCTGGATTCTACGAAAAAAATGATCAGTGCAGACGCAATTGCTATGATGAAACCAACTGCGATCATATTAAATTTTGCAAGAGATCTGCTTGTGGATGAAGAAGCAATGGTAGATGCACTCGCAGCAGGTAAAGTACACAAATATGTATCTGATTTCCCAAATACAACAACCGTTGGCGCGAAGGGCTGCATTGTGACACCACACCTTGGAGCTTCCACAGCAGAGTCAGAAGACAACTGTGCGGTCATGGCAGTGCGTGAGATCCGTGATTACTTAGAAAATGGTAATATTGTCCATTCTGTAAATTTCCCGGACTGCAGCATGGGGGCATGCACAACTGCAGGACGTATCGGAATCTTACACCGCAATGTCAAAGGTATGTTAAGTTTATATACAACGATCCTTGGTGATGCAGGAATCAATATTGACGGAATGGCAAACAAATCAAAAGGCGATTATGCATATGCACTTTTGGATCTGGATACTTCCATTCCGGATGACGTACTTGAAAAATTAAAAAATACAGAAGGTGTCTTAAAGGTTCGCAAGATCTGCTAGAAAAAACAGCAGTGATATATGACAATAGAGTGTTCATAAAACGAAGATTTTATTGTTACCTGGGATCGGCACAGGAGAGAGTTATAAGAAAAATGGTAACTATCGCATAAGAAAAAATGAGGTGCAGCAAAAATGGCAGATATCAGACCGTTTATGAGCATCAGACCAGAAAAAGGGAAGGCAGCTAAAATCGCTGCCCTCCCTTATGATGTTTATAACAGAAAAGAAGCAACTGAGGAAGTGGAAAAGAACCCGGAGTCTTTTTTAAAGATCGACCGTGCGGAAACGGGTTATCCGCTTTCCGTGGATATGTATGACGACAGAGTGTACGAAAGGGCACACGATCTGTTGTGGGGGATGGTAGAGGATGGTTCTTTTATCAGGGATCAGAAGAGCTGCTACTATATTTACGAACTTACGATGAATGGACGCGTGCAGACAGGTATTACCGCATGTGCGTCGATCGACGACTATTTAAACGGTGTTATCAAAAAACATGAGAACACCAGAGCGGAAAAAGAGGCAGACCGTATCCATCATGTAGACGTCTGCAATGCGCAGACAGGACCGATTTTTTTGGCATACCGGTCAGATCCGGTGATCAACGGAATCGTAGCACAGGTCAAAGAGGGAGAGCCGGAGTATGATTTTATATCGGAGGACGGGATCAGACACCGCGTGTTTGTGATTGATGACGACGAAAAAATAGCTGCGGTCTCACAGGCATTTGAAAATATGGCAGATATCTATATCGCAGATGGTCATCACCGTGCGGCTTCCGCAGTAAAAGTCGGTTTGAAACGAAGAGAAGAACATCCGGACTATGATGGAACGGAAGAATTTAATTATTTCCTGTCCGTGTTATTCCCGGATGACCAGCTTATGATCATGGATTATAACCGTGTGGTCAAGGATTTAAACGGATACTCTTTCCAGAGTTTTTACAAGGAAATGAAAAAACGCTTTGACGTGACGGAGATCACAGATCAGGAAGAAAAGAGACCGCAGGAAAAAGGCAGCTTTACCATGTACATGGAAGGACACTGGTTCTTGTGTAAGATCAGGGAGGAAGACCTTGCGGCAGTGGCGGATGATCCGGTCAAAAGTCTGGATGTCTCACTGTTACATGACCTTTTACTCCATCCGGTACTAGGCATCGGAGATCCGAAAACAGACGGCAGGATCGACTTTGTCGGCGGAATCCGCGGCATGGACGAACTGGTCAGACGCTGTGAGGAAGACTGTTCCGTTGCATTTGCCATGTATCCGACCTCGATCACAGAGCTCTTCTCCGTCGCAGATGCCGGAAAACTCATGCCTCCAAAATCTACCTGGTTTGAGCCGAAGCTCCGCAGCGGTCTGTTTATTCATTCCTTAGAATAAGGAAATTCCTTAGAGCAGGACAAAATGAGAAATGGAATTTTGAAAACTTATAAAGAACTGAGGAAGTTGTGAATCTGTGTCAGGTTCACAACATTCATAGCCTAAAGATGAGTTTTTTTAAAATTCAAATTCGAATAAAAACGAAGGGAGCCATATATGCTGGCAGAAAATGTAGAAGGAATCGCTAATGCAACCGAGACCGTCGAAATGTTAAACCAGGCGCAGGAAAACTTACAGGAGGTTGCGAAGAACCCTGGAATCGTAGGCACATGGCTGCAGGGTCTGATCCCGGATCTTTTGAATTTTGCGTTTCAGGTCGTAGTTGCGATTATCATTTATATTGTCGGAAGCAAGATCATTAACCTGATCTTAAAAATGTTCCGCAAATCCATGGAACGCAGAGATGTCGATACCGGTGTCAGACAGTTTGTACTGCCATTGATCAAATACGCACTATACCTGGTACTGATCTTTATTATCATGGGACTGTTTGGAATTGCAACCACCTCGGCAGTGGCAGTGCTTGGTTCTGCTGGTGTGGCAGTCGGTCTGGCATTACAGGGCAGCCTTTCAAATTTTGCGGGTGGTGTGCTGATCTTATTGTTAAAACCTTTCCGTGTCGGAGATTACATTATAGAACATTCCGGCGGGAAAGAGGGTACGGTAACAGAGATCTCCATTTTCTATACGAAACTGCTCACCATTGACAACAAAGTGGTCATGGTACCAAACGGTACACTCTCTAACAGCAGCATCACGAATGTTTCCACCATGGAGAAACGCCGTGTGGATCTGGTAGTAGGCATTGCATATGAAGCAGATATCAGAACTGCAAAAGAAGTGTTGTATTCTGTTGCAGAAGCGGAGGAGGCAAGACTGCCGGAAGAAGAGATTCTTGTATTTGTGGATGAACTCGGAGATTCTTCCGTAAACATGGGTGTGCGTATCTGGGTAAAAACAGAGGACTACTGGTCTGCAAGGTGGCGCCTGACCGAGAATATCAAGTATGCGCTTGACAGTCACAATATTTCCATTCCATATCCTCAGATGGATGTGCAGATCAAACAGTAAATGACATTGATACCTCAAAAGTGACCAATATGAGTGGTATGTTTACAGGCTGCGGAACCAGTAAAGTTACTGTGAAATAGTCATAACACTCATATGTGCAAAATTAACAAAGATTTCTAAAAATCGTTGACAAAATAAGTGAGATATGCTAATTTTGATTTGTTAGGCAAAACAGATGACAAAGAGGATTCTGTTGAATGGTTATTTTATGTATTTAGGAGGTTTTTAAAGAGTTATGCAGCAGGGAACTGTAAAATGGTTTAATGCCAAAAAAGGTTATGGATTTATTTCGGACGAGCAGGGAAATGACGTATTCGTACATTTTTCCGCATTGAACATGGATGGATTTAAAGAGTTAAAAGACGGTGAACGTGTTGAGTTCGAGGTTACCGAAGGAGAAAAAGGTCCTCAGGCTGCCAATGTAAGCCGTATCGCATAACAGCAGATGATTCCATAAGTACCAAAAAGGGAGTGTAAATATTACATTCCCTTTTTAAGTTGTATAAAATGTGATATAATAAGACTGCCGAGCGAAGCGAGTGTAGATCACGATCATGTGCTGCTTTTGCGCATGATATAATGAGCGCAAGTGAGTCAACATGCTTGCTTGATTGACGAACGGCGAATTGGATTATGTGCTGTTTTTTGCACATAATATAACAGACATAAGACCATATTTTGGAGGAAAACGATGAAACTGACTGATTTGGATGCATATGAAGTTTTAGAGCAGTGCCCTTTGCGCGATTTGAAATCCGAAGGGCTCGTTTTACGTCATAAAAAGAGCGGCGCAAGAATTGCTGTAATCTCAAATGATGATGATAATAAGGTATTTTATATCGGATTCCGCACTCCGGCGGAGGATTCCACAGGTGTACCACATATTATAGAACACACAGTATTGTGCGGTTCGGATAAATACCCGGTCAAGGATCCGTTTGTGGAACTGGTCAAGGGATCCTTAAATACATTTTTAAATGCAATCACTTATCCGGAGAAAACGATTTATCCGGTGGCAAGCTGCAACGATACGGATTTTCAGAATCTGATGAGTGTTTATATGGATGCGGTATTCCATCCGAATATTTATAAACATCAGGAGATTTTTAAACAGGAAGGCTGGCATTATGAGCTTGAGAGCGAAGATGCGCCGATTACGATCAACGGTGTTGTATATAATGAAATGAAAGGTGCTTTTTCCTCAGCTGACGATGTGCTGCAGCGGGAAATTTTAAATTCCCTGTTTCCGGATAACACTTACAGTAACGAGTCCGGCGGAGATCCGGAACGTATCCCGGATCTGACCTATGAGGATTACCTTGATTTTCACCGCAGATATTACCATCCGTGCAATTCCTATATTTACCTGTATGGAAATATGGATGTGGCAGAAAAACTCCGCTGGATGGATGAGGAATATTTAAGCCATTATGAGGAAATTGAACTTGACTCTACAGTAAAGGCACAGAAGCCATTTGAAAAACCAGTGGAGATCACGAAGAAATACCCAATCTCTTCCGCAGAACCGGAGGAAGATAATACCTATCTTTCTTATAATCTGGTTGTGGGGGACATTTTAGATAGAAAACTTTATCTGGCATTTGATGTGCTTGACTATGCATTGCTCGGTGCACCGGGGGCTCCGTTAAAACAGGCACTGATCGACGCGGGCATCGGAAAAGATATCGTTGGCGGTTATGACAGCAGTACCATGCAGCCGGTATTTTCCATCATTGCAAAAAATGCGAACAGTGCAGATAAAGAGAAGTTTCTTGCGACGATACAGGATGTGTTAAACCGTCAGGTAAAAGACGGCGTGGATAAGAAAGCACTGCTTGCCGGGATCAGTGCGTCAGAGTTCCGCTATCGCGAAGCGGATTTCGGACAATTCCCGAAGGGACTTTTATACGGCATCCAGTGTTTGGACAGCTGGCTTTACGATGACATGCAGCCATTTATGCATGTGGAGGCATTAGATACTTACCGTTTCCTGCGGGAGCAGGTTGAGACCGGATATTTTGAAACATTGATTGAAAAATATCTGCTTCACAATCCGCATGCGTCGGTGGTTGTGATTGAGCCGGAGAGAGGTCTTAATGCAAAAAGAGAAGAGACACTGGCAGAGAAACTTGCTGCATATAAAGACAGCCTGAGTAAAGAGGAGATCAAGCAGCTTATCGCAGACACGAAACATTTAAAACAGTATCAGGAAGAGCCTTCACCAAAGGAAGATTTGGCAAAAATTCCGATGTTAAAACGTGAGGATATGAAACGTGAGGCGGCACCGCTTTACAATACGATGAAAAAATGCGGTGACACGACGGTCGTACACCATGAGATGTTTTCAAATGGTATTGATTATCTGCGCATCCTCTTTGATATCCGTGATATGGAGATCAAAGATCTGCCGTATGTTGGAATTTTAAAATATATCCTTGGCTATATGGATACAGAGCGGTACGGATTTTCAGAACTGGCAAATGAGATCAACATCCACACCGGTGGAATATCCGCAAGCTGTGGTGTTTATCCGCATGTGAAGAAGCCGGAGGATATGCAGTTTATGTTTGAACTGCGTGTAAAAACGCTTGCATCGGAGCTGCCCCAGGCGATGGATCTTTTGCGTGAGATCATAATGACGACAAAGATTTCTGATGAAAAGCGCCTGCGTGAGATCATTGCGCAGCTTCGTTCAAGGGTGGAGGCGGCATTTGACGGTTCCGGACATTCGGTGGCATCCATGCGTGCGCTGTCTTATTTCTCAAGAGCGGCATATTATCAGGAGGCAACCGCAGGCATTTCCTTCTATGAGCTGGTCGCTGATTTAGATGAACATTTTAATGAGAAAAAAGATGCACTGATCGCACAGCTTGAGAAAATGGTACAGACGATATTTGTACCGGAGCGCATGATCGTCAGTGTTGTCTGCGAAGAGGCAGATTATCAGGCGGTAGAAGCACAGATCGCTTTCCTGTTAAAAAATCTGTATCCATCGAAGAAAATCGTGAAAGAGCGGAGTCTGCCAGAGCTTCATTTAGAAAAGAAAAATGAGGGATTTATGGATGCCTCCCAGGTGCAGTATGTGGCGAGAGCTGGTAACTATGTGCGCCACGGATTTTCGTATCACGGTGCATTGCGCATTTTAAAAGTCATTATGGGATATGATTATCTCTGGATCAATGTCCGTGTCAAGGGCGGAGCCTATGGATGTATGAACAGCTATATGCGGAATGGAGATACTTATTTTGTTTCCTACCGTGATCCGAACTTAAAGAAAACGGATGAGATCTATGACGGTATCCCGCAGTATCTTGCCGATTTTAAGGCGGACGAGCGTGAGATGACAAAATACATCATTGGTACGATCAGTGATATGGATACGCCGATGAATCCGAGTGCGAAGGGAGCACGTTCCATGACCGCATATTTACAGGGACTGGATTTTGCGGATATCCAGAAAGAGCGCGATCAGGTGATTGGTGCAACAGATGAGGATATCCGTGGCTTAAAGGATCTGATCGCATCCGTGCTGGAAGAAAAAAATCTCTGTGTCATCGGAAACGAAGATAACTTAAAGAGTCAGAGCGACATGTTTATGCAGCTGAAAAATTTATATGAATAATTTGGGAATGGAGTACGAATGAAAGAAAATTTTAAATCGGGATTTGTCACAATTATCGGCAGACCAAACGTTGGAAAATCAACTTTAATGAATCATCTGATTGGTCAGAAGATCGCAATCACATCCAATAAACCGCAGACCACCAGAAACCGTATCCAGACTGTCTATACGGATATGGAACGCGGACAGATCGTATTTTTGGACACGCCGGGAATCCATAAGGCAAAAAACAAGCTGGGTGAATATATGGTTAACACTGCAGAACACACTTTAAATGAAGTGGATGTGATCCTCTGGTTAGTAGAGCCGTCGAACTTTATCGGAGCAGGGGAACAGCATATCATCGAGCAGTTAAAAAAGACAAAAACACCTGTGATTCTTGTCATCAATAAGGTGGATACGGTCAGCCGTGACAAGATACTGGAATTTATCGATACTTACCGCAAAGTATATGATTTTGCCGAGATCGTTCCGGCGTCCGCCCTGCGCGCACAGAATCTCGATACCGTACTTGACATGATCTTTAAATATCTGCCGTACGGACCGCAGTTTTATGATGAGGACACAATCACAGACCAGCCGGAGCGCGCGATCGTTGCGGAGATCATCCGTGAAAAGGCACTTCATGCATTGGATGATGAGATCCCGCACGGAATCGCTGTCTGCATTGACCGCATGAAACAGCGGAAAGGACAGAACATCATGGACATTGAGGCGACAATCGTCTGCGAGAGGGATTCCCATAAGGGCATCGTGATTGGAAAAGGCGGGGCAATGTTAAAAAAGATCGGTTCAAACGCACGTTATGAGATCGAACGACTGTTAGAGGAACAGGTCAATTTAAAACTTTGGGTAAAAGTTAAAAAAGACTGGCGTGACAGCGATTCCATGATGAAGAATTTTGGTTATAACAAGGATGAGATCTAAACTTACCATTTTTTTGCTGGTATAAGCGAAGCTGTCTGCGGAAATCCTAACATTATCAAGTGATGGATGATGGGAGGATGAGACCATGGATGAAGCCTGGAGCAATTTTATGATAACAGGAAGAGTAACTGATTATTTAAAATACAAAGAGTCGCACGAAGGCAGCTTTGATACCACAGGGAGAGGATGGGAGAACAGACCGGATGGGACAGAATATCGTAGTGACCGGGATGGTCTTAAAGGTAATGCCGATTGGCGATTATGACAGAAGAATCACGCTGCTGACAAAGGAACGGGGCAAGATCACCGCATTTGCAAAGGGTGCAAGAAGACCAAACAGTGCACTTGTTGCTGCGGCAACCCCGTTTTCCTTTGGAGAATTTGAAATGTTTGAGGGAAGAAGTTCCTACACCGTAGTCAGGGCATCCATTCAGAACTATTTCAGGGAAGTTCAGGAAGAACTTGAAGCTACATATTATGGGTGTTATTTTCTGGAATTTGCCGATTATTACTGTCAGGAAAACAATGATGAACGGGAAATGTTAAAGCTGCTTTATCAGTCACTCAGGGCATTGACGAGCGCTGCCTATGATAAGAGGCTGGTCCGCTTTATTTTTGAACTGAAGGCGATGGCTGTCAACGGCGAGGCGCCAAACGTTTTTTCCTGTGTCAGATGTGGGGAAAAAGAAAATTTGCGCTGGTTTATGACAAGGCGTGGCGGATGTATCTGTGAAACGTGTGAAAAAAAGGATCCATCACCGGAGGAATCCGGCAGGTTTTTACTGGAAGAGTCGACGCTTTACACAATGCAGTACATCATTTCGGCAAGGGTGGAAAAACTGTATACTTTTTCCGTCAGTGACAGTGTGTTAAGACAGCTGCTGGCGATCATGAAAAGTTACCGTGCAGTTTATCTGGATCATTCGTTTCAGACGCTGAAAATGTTGGATGGACTATTTACTGGTTGAAATCGGGAATGGGAAATAGTATAATGTAAAACATTGGATATGTAAGACGAATGGAGAATTATAAAAATGAGAAAAGCATGTATGGCAGGTATCAGCGTACTGATTGGCATTTCGATGCTGGCTGGATGTGGAAAATCTCTGGATGCGGATACGGATACGGTGTATGTACAGAAAAACGGAACCGTGCTTTCGGTGGATGTTGAAACGTTAGACAAAGATTATTATGATGAGACGGAGTTAAAGGATTATGTGACGGATGCCGTTTCCACATATACCGGGGAGCATGGAAAGAGTGCGGTCAAACTGGAAAATCTGTCTGTGAAGGACGGTACGGCAACACTTAAGATGAAGTATAAGACGCCGGAAGATTACACAGGATTTAATGGCATTGAACTCTATGAGGGAAAAGTTGTTAAGGCACTCGCAGCAGGATATGATTTCAAGACAGATTTTGTCAGTGTGGAAGATGGAAAGGTGACAGGAACCGCCACAAAGGAGGAAATTTACTCCGGAGAAGATTTAAAAGTAGTCATCATCAAGGCAAACAGAGATGTGAAAGTAGACGGTACAATCTGCTATGTTTCAAGTGAGAATGTAAAACTGACCGGAACAGACAGTGTGTCCATCCGGGATGGTTACAGTTTAAACAATGGCAGTACAGCCGATGAGAGTGATTCAGATGAAAATATCGCTGATGGAACAGAGAGTATTGGCGGGTCAACAGAGGTGTCTGACACAGACGTCAATGACGATACAACTTATGTAAAAGATGATGGGGCATTTGAAACAGATGTCTACACATACATTATTTATAAGTAAGCATACAAAAGAGGCAGTTTACTGCCATTTTATAGAAAGGTGAGGAATTATTTATGGAAAAATCAATGGACAAAATTGTAGCACTGGCAAAATCAAGAGGATTCGTTTATCCGGGATCTGAGATTTACGGCGGTCTTGCAAATACATGGGATTATGGTAATCTCGGCGTTGAGTTAAAGAACAATGTAAAAAGAGCATGGTGGCAGAAATTTATTCAGGAGAACCCATACAATGTTGGTGTGGACTGTGCGATCTTAATGAACCCGCAGACATGGGTTGCATCCGGACATCTTGGAGGATTTTCTGATCCTTTAATGGATTGTAAAGAATGTCACGAGCGTTTCCGTGCAGACAAGATCATCGAGGATTTTGCGGAAGAGAAAAAAATTGAGTTAAAGAGTTCCGTAGACGGCTGGACACAGGAAGAGATGCGTGATTTCATCGAAGAAAATCAGGTTCCATGTCCGACCTGCGGCAAACATAACTTTACAGATATCCGTCAGTTTAACCTGATGTTTAAGACATTTCAGGGTGTTACTGAAGATGCAAAAAATACCGTATACTTAAGACCGGAGACAGCACAGGGTATTTTCGTTAATTTTAAAAATGTACAGAGAACATCCCGCAAAAAGATCCCGTTCGGTATCGGACAGGTCGGAAAATCTTTCCGTAACGAGATCACACCGGGTAACTTTACATTCCGTACCAGAGAGTTTGAGCAGATGGAGCTTGAGTTTTTCTGTGAGCCTGGCACTGATTTAGAGTGGTTCCAGTACTGGAGAGGCTTCTGTCGTGACTGGCTGATCTCCCTTGGAATCAAAGAGGATGAGATGCGTCTGCGTGATCATGATCCGGCTGAACTTGCATTTTACAGCAAGGGAACAACCGATATCGAGTTCTTATTCCCGTTCGGATGGGGCGAGCTCTGGGGTATCGCTGACAGAACTGATTATGACCTTGGACGCCATCAGGAGACTTCCGGTCAGGATCTTACTTATTTTGATGATGAGAAGAATGAAAGATATCTTCCGTATGTCATCGAGCCTTCACTCGGTGCAGACCGTGTTGTTTTAGCATTCTTATGTGCTGCTTACGATGAGGAGAATATCGGAACCGAAGAAAAACCGGATATGAGAACAGTTCTTCATTTCCACCCGGCTTTAGCTCCGGTTAAGATCGGTGTGCTTCCATTATCCAAGAAGTTAAATGAAGGCGCAGAAAAGGTATTTGCACAGCTTTCACACAAATACAACTGTGAATTTGATGACAGAGGAAATATCGGAAAACGTTACAGAAGACAGGATGAGATCGGTACTCCGTTCTGCGTAACTTACGATTTCGAATCTGAAAATGACGGTGCGGTAACGGTTCGTGACCGTGATACCATGGAGCAGGAGCGTATTAAGATCGAGGATCTGGATGCTTATTTCGCAGAGAAGTTTAATTGGTAGGAGATAATGAAAACATTTACAATCGGAAAAAAGAAAATTGTGTTGAAAGAAGAATGGATGGTCGGATTTATAACAACATGGATCGTTGGACTTTTGGCACATGCCTATCGTTTCTTTAATTTTCTTCCTATATGGGACAGTATTTATAATTTTACGGGAGTCGGTTCTACCTATACCCTGGGACGCTGGTTCTTAGGGTATGCAGGACTGATTACTTCGATGTTTGATCTTCCGTGGGTCAACGGTGCATTTTCTCTTTTTTATATCAGTATCGTTGTTATTTTACTCACTGAAATGTTTGAAATAAAAAATAAGGGAATGATCGTGCTTTGTGCGGCAATTTTTGTGTCCTTCCCGACCGTTGTGTCTTCTTTTGCTTATATGTATACGGCAGATGCGTATCTACTCGCATTTTTGCTGGCTACGCTTGCAGTTTATCTGACTTGGTGTGTCAAAAAGTGGGGAACGATAGCAGGAATGGTCTGTCTTGCATTTGCAATGGGGATTTATCAGGCATATGCAACGGTGGCAATCGTGTTGGTATTGCTTTATATTATCCGGCAGTTTGTCATTGAGAAACTTGACTTCTTAGAAGCAGTAAGAAAAGATTTAAAATATCTTGGAATGCTGGTCGGCGGAGCGGTACTGTATGCGGTTATTTTAAAGATCACATTGATCCGTTATAATATTACACTGCCAGGTTATCAGGGAATCGGTGCTTTGGGGATCATGTCATTAGGGCAGTATAAGGCGGCACTGCAAAAGACGCTGTATCATTTCAGACTGATCCTTGGTATGGAACATGGTGTGGAAAAACACGTTTATTCCTTATTAAATGCAGCGGCATTGTTGCTGATCGGACTGATCTTAATATATCTTTTAGTACGCAATCAGGTTTATAAGAAAAAAATGTCAATGTTAGCCTCCATTGCAGCTGTCTGCCTGATCCCGGTTGGAGCATACTTTATCAACTTTACTTCACCGGACGTGCAGTATTATACGCTGATGGAAATGGCTGTCTGCCTGATCTATCTGCTTATGATCATTATGTTGTTGCAGTTAGACTGGAAAACCTGGATCTCAAAGATACTGAAGGGATGCGGTATTTTTGTGCTTTGTGGACTGGTGTATTATAATGTGATTAACTGTAACATTGCATATTTTAATATGAATCTGAGCTATCATAAATCCATTTCTATCGCAGAGGATGTTTTGCAGCGTATCGAGCAGATGGATGAGTTTCAGAACCAGCATGATAAGGTCGTTATCATGGGTGATTATAATTGTGCAACAGAGAATCTCCAGATTATGATGCCGAGCATTATGGGAATCAGCAATGACTCATTTCTGAATGATTCTTACCATTACACTATTATCTGGAATTATTGTTTTGGAGTCCAGATGGAACAGGCGTCTTACGACGAGATGATGGAGATCGTGGAAACAGATGAATATAAAAATATGTCTGTTTATCCGCTAAAAGGGTGTGTAGAATATATCAATGGCATCATTGTGGTTAAAATGCAGGAATAGGAGTTTTACATGACACATAAGATTGCGAAAATATGGAATCGGGTTTCCTATGAAACGATGATTTTTATTGCTTTTCTGATCCGCTTTTTATCAACCAGAGCATTAGATCTGGATACATGGTCCAGTGCATGGGATGCCATGGATTATTCCATGGGAAATGGTTCAAGACTTTTGATTGGAAGTATATATAAACTCTTTTATGGAGATTATCTGGATGTCACTGTGGCATATAAATATGTAGGAATCGGTATTATGTTGACGATTCTGGTGCTGGCGATCGTGCTGGGGCAGTTGATACGGTTATCGCTGGCAGCAGATCCGGAACATAGGGATATCATTTATGGAGTTGTGGTAGCGTATATGGTAGCTCCGTTTTCGATTGCCTATGTATGGAATGAAGATAATTTGGGACGGCTGGATGTCTATATGCTTTTGATCACACTTCTGACGGTGTTAGCAGCACTGCGGTTAAAGAATTTTGCTATAAAAGCGATGCTTATTACGATATTGGGAGTCGTGGGACTTGCAATCCATCAGGGGTATGCTTTTTTATATTATCCACTGACGTTCACGGTGCTATGCTATGATGCATTTGCGGAGAACAAACTGCACAAAAAAGAATTTTTTGGGGTGGTATTGTCCGGTGCAGTCGAGGTTTTTGCAGCGGTCTATTTCCAGTTTTTTACAAAGATCAATTTTGACAGTGTAGAGAATACGGTTGCTTTTATCAAGTCCCGCACCAATTTAGAAGTATCAGATTTTGCAATCCAACTGGAATATTTTGGAAGCATGAAATATCAGTTAGACGAAGTGACATCTGTGTTTTTCCATGGCAATGAGGATCCCATCAGGCGTCTGCTTCTGATTCTTGTGTTGATGTCACCGCTGCTTATTTTATATCTGTTAGTCTGGAAAGATGTTTTTTCAGACTTAAAACAGAAAAAAGTAAAATTGATACAGACACCATATTTATACGCGGCTCTGGTAAATCTCTGTTTTATACCGATGTTTGTGATACATGTTGACTGGGGAAGGCACTTAGCGCCGCTTATGGCGATGCCGACATTTGTTTTTCTGTTTTTCCTTGCGAAGAAAGACCAGTCCATGGTCTATGCATTTGGAAAAATGAAAGATCGTGTCAGAAAAAAACCGTGGTATTTTGTTATAACACTGGTGTGGATGGCAGGGTTTGCAAGTTTTGGTGCGCGTAATTTTCAGTGGCAGACTGACAGGTTATACAATTTTTTGAAATATGGATTTCATATGTAAGAGAAAGGGGGGACTAAAGACGAGGGGCTTTGGTCCCTTTGTATGTGAGGATTAAAAAATGAGATTCCTAAGGAATAAAGAGGAAAATGTCAGTAAAAAAGTCTGGTTCTTTCTGGCATATACCGTTTGTTTTGCAATCATTGCGGGGGCAGTGTTCTCCGTATTTATCATAAATAAAAAGAGTTTTATATGGGTTCCGGACGGTTTGCAGCAGCATTTCAATGCGCTGCTTTATTACCGTTCCTGGCTGTTATCGATCCTGGATACGCTGGTCACGGAACATAAGGTCTCAGTCCCTCTCTGGGATATGCAGATTGGACTTGGATCAGATGTATTGACGACACTTCATTATTATGTCATTGGCGATCCGCTCAATCTTTTATCGGTGTTCGTGCCGGATGAAAAATATATGGAACTCTTTTACAATACGATGGTTCTGGTGAGAATATATCTTGCAGGTCTCGCGTTTTCTGCATACTGCAGATACCATGGACAGAAACCATATTCTACACTGCTTGGAGCAATGGTGTACGATTTCTGTTTTTGGGTTATTATTGCGGTGCGGCATCCGTATTTTTTAAATCCGATGATCTACCTGCCGCTGATTCTGGTCGGGGTGGATAAAATTTATAAAAAACAGAAACCATGGTTATATATGGGGATGCTTGCGGTAGCGACGGTCAGCAGTTTTTATTTTACATACATGATCTGTATCTTTGTTGCCATCTATGCTCTGCTTCGTTATCTGATGTTATTTGGAAAACCGGTTTTAAAGACGGTATGGTACTGGGTATGGCGTTTTGTGGCATACTCACTGGTGACACTGGCATCTGTTTCTGTCATATTACTCCCGGTTGTTGCCATGACACTGTCTACGGGAAGGGCAGGAGCGCAGCATACGTTTTCGATAATGTATCCGTTATCTTATTACCGGAAATTACTGTATGGCTTTCTGATCGGAGGTTCGACCTACTGGAGTGAACTTGGATATACGGGAATCGTCCTCTTAGCGGTGTTGTTACTTCTCTTTGGCGGCAAAAAAAACAGGGGGCTGCGTGCCGGATTTGTACTTATGACACTGTTGCTGTTGTTCCCGTTTGCCGGAAAAATGTTAAATGGAGGCAGTTATGTGGTCAACCGCTATATGTGGGCATACTCCATGCTTGTGTCTTTTATCGCGGTAAAAATGTATCCTCAGATGATGGAGATGCATTTTAAGAAAAAAATTGCACTGTTCTGGGCGGGGATCACCTATATCTTCCTGTGCTTGGAGGTGCTTGGAAAGCATCAGAAACAGTATGTATTAGTGGCATTATTATTATTTTCCGTGCTGTTAGTTTTCATTGTCGGAACCGGGAAAAAGACGAAAGAAAAATTTGTTTTTAAGGCGGCATTGTTAGTGGTGGTGATGCTTGAACTGATCTATCAGGGATGGGCAGAATATGCGCCACAGGCGGGCAGTTATGTGGAAGAATTTGCCACGCAGGGGGAGGCACTTTCCATGCTGACAAAAGATGCTGCGGGTAGTCTTGTGAAAAATCATGCGAAAGATACGACATACCGCTATGAGTCCCTGCAGTCTGAGGAGTGGAAAAACACGGCGATGCAGCTTGGAATCAATGGTACCTCCTATTATTTCAGTCTTGCAAACCCGGATATCAACCAGTTTCAAAGAGAAATGTACATCAATCAGACCAGGGATTTCTGTTATTCCGGATTTGATGCGCGCACGATGTTGGAGGTGCTTTCCGGCGTGCGTTATTATGTGGTGCCGTCCAGAAACAGCGGACTGCGCCCGTATGGTTATAACGTCTGCATCAACCGTGGAACATTAGGCGCCGGGGGACAGTATGAGGTAAAATGCGATGCTTATGAAAATGATTCGGTACTGCCGCTTGGATTTGCAAGTGATGCGGTGATTCCACGGAGCACTTATGAAGAACTGGATGTGACGAAAAAACAGCAGGCACTGTTACAGGGGATTGTCGTGGAGGATGAGAAGATCCCGTCTGCGTTAGCCGGCACGAAAACGAAACCAGAGTTTATGGATCAGGATATTTCCTACACGATCACGGATATGCACAATGTGGAACTGACGGATCAGGGATTTACTGCGACGGAAAAGAAAGCGTCGGTCACACTTTCCTTTGAGGGAATACCGGAGAGTGAAACTTACTTCATATTAAAAGGGCTTCAGTTTTCGGAGGAGGGAAAGACGTTAACACAGTCGAAGAGCCGTCTGCACATTGATGTGACCTGTGGAAAGATCACGAAAATGATCACGTTTCTGACAAAGAAGAATAATTTTTACAGTGGTGTGGATGACTATCTGATCAATGCAGGATACCGTGATGAAAAAGCAGATGAGATCACATTGACATTTCATGAAAAAGGAACATATCAGTTTGATGATATGCAGATCATCTGTCAGCCAATGGAACAGACCGATGACTGGACGAAAAATTTAAAGCAGGATGTTTTAAAAAATGTTGTCGTGGATACAAATTGTATTTCAGGAACATTAGAAAACGCTAAGGAGAGACTGCTCTGCATGACAATTCCGTACAGCAGTGGCTGGAGGGCATACATAGATGGTGCGGAAACGGAAATCTTAAAAGCAGATACCATGTACATGGCAGTTGATGTGCCGGAGGGAACACATCAGATCGAATTTTATTACTGTACGCCGTATTTAAAAACAGGTGCTGTTTTGAGCGGGATTGGAATCCTGTCGGTGATCGGGATTGTTATTTTCAGATATCGGACCGGAAAGAAAAAAAGAAATGGAATAGAGCAGAATAAGGAAAGGATCTGGGATGTCTACGATATATCTATCGGAAAAAAAGGAATACAGGGCACTTGATTTCTCAAAATTTGTGGCAGCATTTTTGGTTGCTGCCATTCATATTCCTCCGTTTGAGGAGGCTGCACCGGTATTTTCACACGAATTTCAGCAGGTGATCTGCCGTATGGCAGTTCCGTTCTTTTTTGTATGTACAGGTTATTTTATCGGGGAAAAAATAACAGATAAAGGCAAAGTAAGAAAATATCTTTTCCATATTATAAAGATGTATGTATGGTGGAGTCTGTTATACCTGATACCAATCATTGAACGTTTCTGGGAGAAAAAAAGAAGTGCTGCCGGAAACCTGTTAGAACTCGCAAGAAGATTCTTTCTGATAGGATCTTACATACAGCTCTGGTATCTGCCTGCGACCGTCGTGGCGGTGTTACTTTTGTATCTGCTGGTAACACGTTTTCAGTGGAAGGTGAAAGGAATCGTTGCAGCTGCTGTGTTATTGTATCTGGCTGGGGTTTCTCACAATACTTACCGTCATGCATTTGACTCGGTCTTGCCTGCTGCAAATGAGATTAAATTGTATCTTTCTGTATTTGCTACGGCAAGAAATGGTTTATTTTTCGGTTTTCCGTTTGTGACGATGGGATATCTCTTCCGTGTAAAGGCAGACCGGATCCGAAAAAGTGCGTATGGATGGTATACGGTATTTTTTCTTGTGCTGATGATGTTAGAAGAATGGATCGTCACACAGAAGATCGGCGAGTCATCGCATGATATGTATCTTATGACACCGCTTGTCACTGCAAATCTTTTCCTGGCTGCAGCCTTTTTTCCGGTGAGTGAGAGAATGGATGTGACCGCAAAAATAATGCGTGAGCTCTCGACGGAAATTTTCCTTTTACATATGCTGGTATATTTCTGGTATAAAAAGATCATGGAATGCATGGGACTGGATGCAGGAAAACATCTGGTACGTTATATGGTGGTTGTTACAGTTAGTGTTCTGATTGGTCTGATCCTCATATATATAAGAAGAAAAAGGTCTAAACAGGAAAATTATAAAAAAAATATAAAACAACAAAAATTATAAAAATTAGTGTTGACAAAAGAATATGATGGTGCTATTTTAAGTACATAGATGTTAGCACTCCACAATAATGAGTGCTAACAGATAAAAAGGTAACTGAGATCAGAGGCAGATGCCGGATTCTTACAGAAAGTTACAGAGTATGGAGATGGAGAAGAGAATGGACGAGGAATTCGAATTAGACGAACGAAAAACGAAAATTCTTGATGCAATCATCCGCAACTATTTAGAGACAGGCGAACCGGTTGGATCACGAACAATATCCAAGTATACCGATTTGAATCTGAGCTCTGCGACGATCCGTAATGAGATGGCTGATCTGGAAGAACTTGGATACATTTTACAGCCGCATACTTCAGCCGGCAGGATCCCTTCCGACAAAGGATACCGCTTTTATGTGGATCATCTGATGGAAGAGAAAGACCGTGAAGTGAATGAGATGAAGAGTTTCGTCATCGAACACACGGAGAAGATGGAACAGGTGCTGCAGCAGGTGGCAAAGATACTGGCAAACAATACCAATTATGCGACGATGGTTACAGCACCGACGTTTCATAAGAATAAAGTAAAGTTCATCCAGTTATCGAATATGAATGAAGAACAGATTTTAGCAACGATTGTTACCGAAGGCAATCTGGTCAAGAATAAAATTATTCCGGTCAGTGAACCAATCGATAATGAGACGATGTTAAAACTGAATTTCCTGTTAAATGCGAATTTAAACGGTCTTGCATTACAGGAGATCAACCTTGGAACCATCGCAAAGTTAAAAGAGCAGGCGGGCATCCACAGTGATATCATCAGTGATGTGCTTGATACCGTGGCAGAGACGATGGGACAGGATGAAGATATCCGCATTTATACAAGTGGAGCAACCAATTTCTTTAAATATCCGGAGTTAAGTGACTCGGAGAAAGCAAGTGAGCTGATCTCCACATTTGAGGAGAAACAGCAGTTAGCAAGCCTTGTAACTGAAAACCTGTTAGATGATGATAATACAGGAATTCAGGTTTATATAGGAAATGAAAGCCCGATACAGACCATGAAGGACTGCAGTGTTGTGACAGCAACATACGAATTGGGCGAAGGTGTTCGGGGAACGATAGGAATTGTCGGACCGAAACGAATGGATTATGAGAAAGTAATGGATAACCTGAAAACCTTGAAGAATTCTTTAGACGGAATTTTAAACAAGGATAAGGAACAGACATAGAAAGGTGGTTCATAGATGTCAGAGATGGATGAAAAGGTATTAGACGAAGCAATGGAATCTTCCACAGAGGAAAATGCTTCCGAGACCAAAGAGGATGAAAACGTGACATCCACGGAAGAAACAGCCGAAACAGCAGAGAACGCTGATGCAGAAGCTTCCGAAGCGGATTCCGAAGATCCTGATAAAAAGAAATCTTTTTTCAAAAAGAAGAAAGACAAAAAGGATGAGCAGATCGAGGAGCTTACCGATAAGGTAAAAAGACAGATGGCAGAGTTTGATAACTTCCGTAAGCGTACAGAGAAAGAAAAATCACAGATGTACGATATGGGAGCAAAAACAATCGTAGAAAAGATCCTGCCGGTCATTGATAACTTTGAGCGTGGTCTTGCAGCAGTTCCGGAAGATAACAAAGAAGATGCTTTTGTTGTCGGAATGGATAAGATCTACCGCCAGATGCTTACCGTATTAGAGGAAGCAGGCGTAAAACCGATCGAGGCGGTCGGTGCTGAATTTGATCCGAATTTCCACAATGCAGTCATGCATGTGGAGGATGAAACCTTAGGAGAGAATGTAGTAGCAGAAGAACTCCAGAAGGGATATATGTACAGAGATACTGTGGTAAGACACAGTATGGTAAAAGTAGCAAACTAATTATTCCATAGATATTAGATGAGGAGGAAATCATTATGAGTAAAATCATTGGTATTGACTTAGGTACGACAAACAGCTGTGTAGCTGTTATGGAAGGTGGAAAACCTACCGTTATCGCAAATCAGGAAGGTGCAAGAACAACACCATCTATCGTTGCATTTACAAAAACAGGTGAGAGATTAGTTGGTGAGCCTGCAAAACGTCAGGCTGTTACAAACGCAGAAAAAACCATATCTTCTATCAAGAGACATATGGGTACTGATTATAAAGTAGCAATCGATGACAAACAGTATTCTCCACAGCAGATTTCTGCAATGATCTTACAGAAGTTAAAAGCAGATGCAGAAGGATACTTAGGAGAGAAAGTAACAGAGGCTGTTATTACAGTTCCGGCTTACTTCAACGATGCACAGCGTCAGGCAACCAAAGATGCAGGTAAAATCGCAGGCCTTGATGTAAAACGTATCATCAACGAGCCGACAGCAGCAGCTTTAGCTTATGGTCTTGACAACGAGAAAGAGCAGAAGATCATGGTATATGACCTTGGTGGTGGTACATTCGATGTTTCCATCATTGAGATCGGTGACGGTGTCATCGAGGTATTATCTACAAATGGTGATACACATCTTGGTGGTGATGATTTCGATAACAGAATCACACAGTGGATGATCGATGAGTTCAAGAAAGCAGAAGGCGTAGATCTTTCTACCGATAAGATGGCTCTTCAGAGATTAAAAGAAGCAGCTGAGAAAGCAAAGAAAGAACTTTCTTCCGCAACAACCACAAATATCAACCTTCCGTTCATCACAGCAACGGCTGAGGGACCGAAACACTTTGATATGAACTTAACCAGAGCAAAATTCGACGAACTGACACATGATCTCGTTGAAAAAACAGCTATTCCGGTTCAGAACGCCATGAGAGATGCAGGACTTACCAATGCTGATCTTGGTCAGGTATTATTAGTTGGTGGTTCTACACGTATCCCGGCTGTTCAGGATAAAGTAAAACAGTTGACAGGCAAAGAGCCAAGTAAGACATTGAACCCGGATGAGTGTGTTGCCATCGGTGCATCTATCCAGGGTGGTAAACTTGCAGGAGATGCAGGTGCAGGTGAGATCTTACTTCTGGATGTAACACCACTTTCACTTTCCATCGAGACAATGGGTGGTATCGCAACAAGACTGATCGAGAGAAATACAACGATTCCTACCAAGAAGAGCCAGATCTTCTCAACGGCAGCAGATAACCAGACAGCAGTAGATATCAACGTTGTACAGGGTGAGAGACAGTTTGCAAGAGATAACAAATCCCTTGGACAGTTCCGTCTCGATGGTATCCCGCCAGCACGTCGTGGTGTTCCGCAGATTGAGGTTACATTCGATATCGATGCAAACGGTATCGTAAATGTATCTGCAAAAGATTTAGGAACCGGAAAAGAGCAGCACATCACAATCACAGCAGGTTCTAATATGTCTGATGATGAGATCGATAAGGCTGTCAAAGAAGCTGCTGAGTTCGAAGCACAGGATAAGAAGAGAAAAGAAGCAATCGATGCAAGAAATGATGCTGATTCCTTCGTATTCCAGACACAGCAGGCATTAGATCAGGTTGGAGCAAACCTTGATCCGGCTGATAAATCAGCAGTAGAGACTGATATGAACGCAGTAAAAGCATTCTTAGACGCACACCAGAATGCAGAAGAGATGACAGACGCTGATGTAACAGAACTGAAATCCCTTCAGGAAAAACTGACAGAGAGTGCGCAGAAGGTATTTGCAAAGATGTATGAGCAGACTCAGGCAGCGCAGGGAGCAGCTGGTGCAGGTCCTGATATGAGCGGTATGGGCGGCAACGCACAGGCAGGTGCATCTTCCGCAGATGATGATGTCGTAGACGCAGACTTCAAGGAAGTTTAATCATCGCAAAATAGTAAAAATACAACGGGGTTTCCGGGGGTTTTCCCGGAAACCCTGTATGCAGTTTGAGAGAGGAAAACGTTATGGCAGATAAGAGAGATTATTATGAAGTCTTAGGCGTGAGTAAAACGGCAACAGATGCTGAGATCAAAAAAGCGTTCCGTGTGCTTGCCAAAAAGTATCACCCGGATATGAACCCTGGAGATAAGGAAGCGGAGGCAAAGTTCAAGGAAGCACAGGAAGCATATGCTGTGCTCAGTGATGCAGAAAAGAGAAAACAGTACGATCAGTTTGGTCATGCAGCATTTGATGGTGGTGCCGGCGGAGCAGGCGGATTTGATTTCTCCGGTATGGATATGGGAGATATCTTTGGAGATATTTTTGGAGATTTCTTTGGCGGCGGATCCAGAAGACGTGGCAATGATGGTCCGATGAAAGGACAGAATCTGCGCACCAGTGTCCGTATTACATTTGAGGAATCTGTATTTGGCTGTGAGAAAGAGATCGAGATGGTCTTAAAGGATGAGTGCCAGAAGTGTCATGGTACCGGTGCAAAACCGGGAACCACACCAGAGACCTGTCCGAAATGTGGTGGTAAAGGTAAAGTCGTATTTACCCAGCAGTCCTTCTTTGGAACCGTACAGAATGTACAGACCTGTCCGGACTGCGGTGGTTCCGGAAAGATGATCAAGGATAAATGTCCGGATTGCCGTGGAACCGGATATATCTCAAATAAAAAGAAAATCCAGGTATCGATCCCTGCGGGAATTGACAATGGACAGAGTGTAAGGATCCGTGAAAAAGGGGAACCGGGTATCAACGGCGGACCGCGTGGGGATCTGCTAGTAGAGGTAGTAGTATCTCGTCATCCGATCTTCCAGCGCCAGGATATGAATATTTATTCTACCGTGCCGATTTCCTTTGCACAGGCGGCATTAGGCGGAGAAGTTCGCATTAATACGGTGGATGGTGATGTTTTATACGAAGTGAAAGCAGGTACTCAGACAGATACGAGAATACGTCTGAAAGGAAAAGGTGTGCCTTCTCTTCGTAATAAAGCTGTGCGTGGTGATCATTACGTAACTTTGGTGGTACAGGTTCCGACATCTTTAAATGCAGAAGCAAAAGACGCACTGCGTAAGTTTGATGAAGTTACCGGTAATACATTAAAGAAGTCAGCAGAGGGCACTGGTACAGCAGAAAAGCCGAAAAAGAAAAAAGGATTCATGGATAAGATAAAAGAATCCTTAGATGATATCTAAAATTTATTAATATGGATGAAAAACAGGGGCAGAGCATGGAGCTTGCCTCTATTTTTTGATTCATAGGAAATTACATCCTATGAATCAAAATCTCTTTCGGGAAAAGCTTGACATTCTAATATTTCTGCGTATAATAAAAATGCAAACAAGTTGCAAATACAAACTGATTGCAAATACGAATTGGTCGCAAATGTAAGAAATCGACATACATGTCATGCAGGAAATGGGGCGCAATATGTTAGATATTATTTTAGATACTTTATTAGATAGTGTAAAATTACTTCCGTTTTTGTTTATCACATACCTTTTGATGGAAGAGTTAGAGCATAAGACTGGAGGAAAGGCAAAGAACCGTATCAGGAGCGCTGGAAAAAGCGGCCCTGTTTGGGGTGCATTGCTTGGAGTGATCCCACAGTGTGGCTTTTCTGCAGCGGCGTCAAGCCTCTATGCGGGACATGTGATCACAGTCGGAACACTGCTTGCGATTTTCTTATCGACCTCCGATGAGATGCTTCCGATCATGATCTCAGAGGCGGTTGCACCTGTCGTGATCGTTAAGATCCTTGCAGCTAAGGTCATCATTGGTATGATTTCCGGACTTGTTGTGGAGTTTTTATATGTGGGTGTGATGAAAAAGCATGAAAAAGAAATGGACATCCATGTGGTATGTGAGGAAGAACACTGCAGCTGCGAGGACGGCATTTTCCGGTCTGCATTCAAACATACCTTAAAGATTTTTGCGTATATTCTGATCATTTCTTTCCTTTTAAATGTAGTGATCGGGTTCATCGGGGAAGATACACTTGCAGGCTTTTTTACTGCAATGCCGCTTGTGGGTGAGGCAGTAGCAGCACTTGTCGGACTGATCCCAAATTGTGCATCCTCAGTTGTGATCACAGAACTTTATTTAGGCGGTATCATCGGAGCGGGCGCCATGATGTCTGGACTGCTTGTGAATGCCGGCGTCGGACTGTTAGTTTTGTTCCGTCTGAACCGTGACTGGAAGCAGAATGCCGGAATTGTTGCGGCTTTGTATGGACTTGGCGTGTTCTGGGGTGTTATCATAAGAGTGTGTGGGATTGTGTTTTAAATAAAGGAAACAGGAAGGGACGAGGAATATGCCGGGAAGTGGTTATGCGACGATCAGCCGTAAAAAGATTTTGGAATTTTTAAAGAAGAACAGTGACCGGACAGTCGCTGTGGCGGATATCGACCATTATCTGAAAGCGCAGGACTGTGAGGTCAATATCACGACGATCTACCGTTATTTAGATAAGCTGGCAAAGGATGGCACGGTAATCAAATACGTTGCCGAAAAGGGCAATCAGGCGGTATATCAGTATGTGGAATTAGGACACCACTGTGAGGAACATCTGCATCTGCAGTGTGTGAAATGTGGGAAGATCATCCATCTGGAATGTGAGTTTATGGATGAAATCTCAGAGCACATTTTAAAAGATCACGGGTTTAAACTGCAGTGCAAAAATTCAATTTTGTATGGAATGTGCAGTGCGTGCCAGGAAAGTAAATAATAAAAATGCATGATTATTTTTCATCCCGCCTCATATAATGAATGGAAAAGAATGGCAGGGTAGGAGGAGTGTCATGAACATGATATCAGCAGGCAGGAAAACCTGGTGTCAGCGTATTAAAGCAGCCATTATTTTAGAGGGAGTCATCCTTCTTATGGCTGCTTTTCTTTTATGGGAAAATACGGCAGGAACAGGGGGGAAAACAGTTACTGCCACATCGGACGGGACGATCCGGTGGGTGGATTTTAATGTGTCTTATGAGGCGTTGTGCAAGGCATATGAGTGTGACGTGGACACATATGGAAGTGAAATGCATATCGATTGGATCGACTTACTTTCTTATGTGGCAGCGAAAAATGGCGGGGAGTTTGGCGCGACAGCAGTGTCAGAACTGAATGAGGCGGCAGAGAAAGTGAAAAATAAGGAGCTGACATTTGATGAGGCGGCAGAGAAGCTCAAGTATTTTTCCTATTATAAGGAGGCATATTCGGCGGTGCTTGGCGGTCTGGTCGGCGAGTATGAGATACAGGAGAGTGAGGGTGGTCCCTATGTGAAAAAATATGGACTGAAAGCATTTTCCCCGATCGCAAAGGGATTTCCGTACAGTGATTATGATGATTTTGGCGTGTCGAGAAGCTATGGATATAAAAGACAGCATTTAGGACATGATATGATGGGACAGATCGGTACGCCTGTGATCTGCATTGAAACAGGATATGTGGAGGCTCTGGGCTGGAATCAGTACGGAGGCTGGCGTGTTGGAATCCGCAGTCCGGATAAAAAGAGATATTATTATTATGCGCATCTGCGTCAGGATTACCCATATCAGGCAAAATTAAAAGAGGGAGATCTTGTGACGGCAGGGGATGTGATCGGCTATATGGGGCACACCGGTTACAGTACAAAAGAAAATGTCAACAATATAGATACTGTACATCTTCATTACGGACTCGAACTGATCTTTGATGAGGAGTGGAGGGAGAGTGGGCATGAGATTTGGGTGGACTGTTATAATCTGACACGGTTTTTATATAAAAACCGTTCCGAAGTGCACAAAGTGAAAGGAACGAAAGAGTGGAAGAGGACTTTTGATATGAAGGAAAATTATTTACAGCGGGCGAAAAAACAGAAAGAAAAATTGGAAAAAAGTGACAAAAAATGATGAATTATGTTGACTTTTTATACAATTGGGTGGAAAATTTAGATTATAGTTTGAAGAAATTAAAATCTAAACATACAGAATGAAAGTTATGCTGCATAAAAATCGGGGGACACATATGAAAAATCATAAAGTAGAGAAAGGCTGTATTTTGGCAGCACTTCTTTTTGTACTGCTATGGATAGGGGGAAGTTTTCCGGTCAATGCAAAAGAAACAGGAAGAGGACGTGTGCTGTTCATCAGTTCCTATTCCTATGCATGGGAGACGATTCCACAGCAGATTGATGGAATCAGAAAATCACTGGGGGATGATGTGACCATAGACTATAAGTTTATGGATACTAAGAATGTCGATACAGCGGAAAATGTACATTTATTTTACAAGAGCCTGAGTTATTATTTAAGCCAGGTACCAGCTTATGACGTGGTCATAGTGGGAGATGATGCGGCGTATAATTTTGTGCTTGTATATCGGAAAATTTTTGGGAATACGCCGATTGTTTTTGAAGGGGTCAATAATGTTTCAAAAGCGCTGGCGATGGATTACAATCCCAATGTAACAGGAATCATAGAAAATCAGACTTATGGAAATACCATAGCACTTGCCAAAAAGATATATCCGGAAGCAGCACATATTGTTGCAATTGTTGACAATACGGTAACCGGGCTTAGTGCAAGAAAGGAATTTTATTCTTACAAAGATGAATTTCCGGATCTGGAGTTTAGTGATATCAATGCATCAGAATTTTCACAGAAAGATCTGATTAAGAGCGTAGAATCTTTCGATGAGAGTACGATTCTTTTATATATTTTATGCAGTAATGATAAGGATGGAAATGTTTATGCATCGGCAGAGTCTGTCCAGATGCTGAGCAGCCGGGCACATATTCCCATGTTTTCCGGTATATCGATAGGTATGGGGAAAGGACTGCTTGGAGGTGAGATCGTTTCCCATGAAGAGATGGGCGAGATCGCCGGGGAGATGGCTCTTAAAATTTTAAATGGTGAACCATGTGAGAATATGGATGTCATAACAGATTCACCGATGACATATTGCTTTGATGAGACGGTTATGAAGCGTTTTGGAATTTCGCGCAGCATGTTACCGGATGATGCAAAGATCATCAATCACGAAGAAACTTTTATGGAGCAGTATGGAAAAGTGATCCGTATCACATCTGTGATCGGTGGGATCATGGTTTTGTTTATCATCTGGCTTGTCCGGGATAATATGCATAAAAGAAAAGTAAACGATACGATCAGCTCGCTCAATAAAAAATTAAATTTTATGGCGCGCTATGATGCGCTGACTTCACTTTTGAACCGGCGTGTGTTTATGGAAGATTTACAGTACCGGATCAGGGAGAAAGAACCGTTTGGGCTGATCATGTTCGATATGGATAATTTTAAACGGATCAATGATGTCTATGGACACAACGAAGGGGATGCGGTGCTTAAGGAAATGGCTGCGCGTGCCGGAGCACTGGTGGATGACATATTCGAGGTTTACCGGCTGGCGGGGGATGAATTTGTTGCAATCGTGCAAAGTGGCCAGGCAGAAGTGATAGATTCCTATGCAATGAAGATTTTAGACACATTTAAAATACCTTATCGGATTGCCGGTGGAGAGCAGTATCTGGCATCGAGTATCGGCATTGCGGTGTATCCGAAAGATGGAAAGAACAGTACAGAAGTGATCGCTGCGGCGGATCATGCAATGTATAAAGTAAAGAAAAACGGAAAGAACAGCCGGGCATTTTATGATGCAGGGATGGAAAAAGAGCCGTGAAAACGATATATGCTATATTTTCCAGATGAGCCTGCCAGCATAAAACAAAAAAGATGATCCGTAACTATAACAGTGCGGATCATCTTTTTGTGATTCATGAGAATAAAATGATTATTTTTTCATATTAGCACGTTTGCGTAAGGTTGGATCTAAGATACGCTTACGGATACGAAGGCTCTCCGGTGTTACCTCAAGAAGCTCATCGACATCGATGAAGTCAAGCGCCTGCTCTAAACTTAAAACTTTTGGCGGAACCAGTGTCAGTGCTTCATCAGCAGAAGAAGAACGTGTATTGGTAAGATGTTTTTTCTTACATACGTTTAACTCGATATCCTCAGCTCTTGCACAGGAACCGATGACCATTCCGGCATAAACTTTTTCGCCAGGTCCGATAAATAAAGTACCGCGGTCCTGGGCAGAGAACAGACCATAAGTTACGGATTCGCCGGATTCAAATGCGATCAGGGAACCAAGTTTACGGTATGCGATCTCACCACGGTAAGGAGCATAGCCGTTGAAAATGGTATTGATGATACCGTTTCCTTTGGTGTCTGTCATGAAATCTCCACGGTAACCGATGAGACCACGGGATGGAATATTAAACTCCAGACGGGTGTAACCGCCGGTGATCGGTTTCATATTGACAAGCTCACCTTTACGCTGGCTTAATTTATCGATAACAGTACCGGTAAACTCATCCGGGACATCGACGTAAGCGATCTCCATAGGCTCTGTCTTTTTACCGTTCTCGTCTGTGTGGTATAAAACTTCTGCTTTGCTGACTGCAAACTCATAACCTTCACGGCGCATGTTCTCAACTAAAACGGATAAGTGAAGCTCACCACGGCCGGATACTTTGTAGCAGTCCGGACTCTCTGTCTCTTCTACACGCAGAGAAACATCGGTATTTAATTCTTTGAACAGACGGTCTCTTAAATGGCGGGAAGTGATGAATTTACCTTCCTGTCCGGCGAGCGGGCTGTCGTTTACCATGAAGTTCATGGAAAGCGTAGGCTCAGAAATCTTCTGGAACGGTATTGCAACCGGATTTTCCGGTGCACAGATCGTATCTCCGATGTGGATATCTGCGATACCGGAGATTGCTACGATCGATCCGATCTTTGCTTCTGCGACATCTACTTTATTTAAGCCGTCAAATTCATATAATTTGCTGATGCGGACTTTTTTCTGTTTGTCCGGTTCATGATGGTTTACCACAACAGCTTCCTGATTTACTTTTAAGCATCCGTTGTCGACTTTACCGATACCGATACGTCCGACATACTCGTTGTAATCGATGGTACTGATGAGTACCTGTGTGTTTGCATCCGGATCACCTTCTGGAGCCGGAATGTAATCAATGATGGTCTCAAACAGAGGTGTCATATCTTTTTTGTTATTTACAAGATCTCCGATCTCGCGAACGGCATAACCGTCTCTTGCAGATGCAAACAGGAACGGACAGTCTAACTGCTCATCGGATGCGTCTAAGTCCATGAATAACTCAAGTACTTCATCGACAACCTCGTTCGGGCGGGCTTCCGGACGGTCTACTTTATTTAAACATACGATAACCGGAAGAGAAAGCTCTAACGCTTTCATCAGTACGAATTTCGTCTGAGGCATAACACCCTCGAATGCGTCAACGACAAGAATAACACCGTTTACCATTTTAAGGACACGCTCAACCTCACCACCGAAGTCTGCATGACCAGGAGTATCAATGACATTGATCTTTACGCCTTTATAGGTAATGGCTGTGTTTTTTGAAAGGATCGTGATACCACGTTCTCTCTCGATATCATTGGAGTCCATGACACGTTCCTGAACTTCCTGATTCGCGCGGAATACGCCGCTCTGCTTTAGCAGCTCATCGACCAGAGTTGTTTTACCGTGGTCAACGTGTGCAATAATGGCAATATTACGGACATCTTCACGTTTCATTTTCATATACAAAATCTCTCTTTCCTGTGTGAAATGTATTAACTGTAACATAAGGTTAAAAAACCAACCTATATATTTTATCATATTTGTGGGATTCTGCAATATTTTTTTATTCAAAAACCTGACAAAAGTTGTCATTACATTCGTTTTCTTATCGACATGTTCCATGAAAATTTGAATGTGATACATGGTAAAAATATTATGTCAGGCAGGTCATACCGGGCAGAAACGGTTCGAAAAGAAAAAACGCACAAAAAAATATATAGGTGTATGACCGCAAGGAAGGGAGAATATTCATGGCAGATAAAATGTTTGAAAACAACCAGGTGTCGATCGTGGGGGAGATTGTATCGGATTTCCGGTTCAGCCACGAAGTGTACGGAGAGGGATTTTATATGGTCGACGTGGCAGTCAACCGTCTCAGCAATTATATGGATTACATACCATTGATGATTTCGGAACGATTGATCGATGTCAATGAGGACATGGTCGGACAGAATATTTATGTGACAGGACAGTTCCGCTCATTCAACCGGCACGAGGAAAAGAAAAACCGGCTTGTACTTTCCGTTTTTGTGAGAGAACTGGAATTTTTAGACGAGATTGACGATGAGGTAAAGAGCAACCAGATCTTTTTAGACGGCTATGTATGTAAGGAGCCAATTTACCGGAAAACACCGCTTGGAAGAGAGATCGCAGACCTTCTGATCGCTGTGAACCGCTCTTATGGAAAATCAGATTACATTCCGTGCATCTGCTGGGGACGAAATGCAAGATTTGCCTCCGGTTTTGATGTGGGCGGACATGTGCAGATCTGGGGCAGGATCCAGAGCCGCGAATATGTCAAAAAATTATCGGAGACGCAGACGGAAAAAAGGGTTGCATACGAAGTATCCGTCAGCAAAATTGATTTTTTAGAGGAATTGGATTGACAGTAGAAATAGATGGTGCTATGATTGCTAAAAGATACATATTGCTTGATAGAGGTTGCGTGCTTTAAGAGTAGTTTTCCGGATGTGGCAGAAGCAGAGGATGGAGGATAAAAGGAAAGAACGCCGAAGGAGTATATTTGCTGCGGATATGTTCCTGGGCATAAGGTAAAGAACCTTATGACTGTCATCTTAAGCTGAAATGGCAGAAAGATGGGGCGCTATCGGATTCGACATATACTGAGTAATACATATGATTAGAATTTACGAACCGGCTCATCAGAGTCGGTTTTTTTAATTCATAGGGAAATTACGTCCTATGAATAAATAAAATACCGTGTGCACAAAGCAGTGTATCCTAACGTATCATAATACAGGAACCAGGAGGATTATTAATATGTCTATTTTTAAAGGAGCCGGTGTGGCAATCGTAACACCAATGAAAAACAATGAGGAAGTAAATTATGACAGATTAGAGCAGATGATCGAGTATCAGATCAATCAGGGAACGGACTGTATCATTATCGCAGGTACAACAGGTGAGAGCTCTACGCTGACGACAGAAGAGCATGCAGAGGTGATCAAAGCTGCTGTTAAATTTGCAAAACACCGTATTCCGGTCGTTGCTGGAACCGGTTCAAACTGTACAAGAGAGGCAATCCACCTTTCGGAAGAAGCGGAAAAAGCCGGCGTGGATGGACTGCTCTGCGTAACTCCATATTATAACAAAGCAACACAGGGAGGTCTGATCCGCTACTACACAGAGATTGCAAATTCTGTAAAACTTCCTATTATCATGTACAATGTTCCAAGCCGTACCGGATGCAATATCCTTCCGGAGACAGCTGCAAAACTGTACCATGATGTTGAAAACATCGTTGCGATCAAAGAGGCAACCGGAAATGTTGCACAGGCAGCAAAGACCATGTATTTAACGGATGGAAAGCTTGATCTGTATTCCGGCGAGGATGGAATCGTAGTACCGTTAATGTCGATCGGAGCAATCGGTGTGATCTCCGTATGGTCAAACGTGGCACCGAAGGATGTACATGATATGTGTATGGCATTCTTTGACGGAGATACGAAAAAAGCAATGGAGATCCAGCTAAAGGCACAGCCGCTCATTGAGGCGCTGTTCTCCGAAGTGAACCCGATCCCTGTTAAGAAAGCGCTGAATCTGATGGGCATGGAGGCAGGACCGCTTCGTTCCCCGCTCACAGAGATGACAGATGCCAATGCTGCAAAACTTGCGGAAACAATGAAGAATTATGGGATCAAGCTGGCGTAAGGGGCAGTGGAACACGGAAAGCCAGATTTGAAAAAACACCGGAAATGTTGGTTCGCAGCGTTTCCGGTGTTGCTTTAAATAAAGAAAAGAGAGGAAAAAACAATATGATAAGAGCAATTATGAGTGGATGCAACGGAAAAATGGGACAGGTGATCACAGGGATCTGCAAGGAGGATGCAGAGATTGAGATCGTGGCAGGAATCGATCTCTACGATGGCATCAAAAACGATTACCCGGTATTCCCCAATATCTCTGTCTGTGATGTGGCAGCGGATGTGATCATTGATTTTTCCAATGCAAAGGCAGTGGATGATCTTTTAGTATACAGCGTGGACAAGCAGATCCCGGTCGTACTCTGCACGACCGGACTCTCCGAGGAGCAGTTAAAAAAGGTGGACGAGGCATCGAAAAAAGTTGCCGTATTAAAATCTGCCAACATGTCGCTTGGAATCAATATGTTAATGGAACTGTTAAAACAGGCTGCAACCATTTTAGCACCGGCCGGTTTTGATATGGAGATCGTCGAAAAACACCACAACCAGAAACTGGATGCGCCGAGCGGTACGGCACTTGCACTTGCCGATTCCATGAATGAGGCGCTTGGCAATGCATATACCTATACTTATGACCGCAGCAAAGAGCGCAAAAAGAGAGAAAAAACAGAGATCGGTATCTCTGCAGTGCGCGGCGGCAGCATCGTAGGAGAACATGAGGTGATCTTTGCAGGACTTGACGAGGTGATCGAGTTTAAGCATACTGCATATTCCAGAAGTGTATTTGCAAAGGGCGCTGTGCAGGCGGCAAAATTCCTGTCCGGAAAACCGGCGGGATTCTATGATATGGGGGATGTGATCAAGGCTACGATCGCGTAGAGCATTGACAATAAATTAACGTTGGTTGCCCCCGCTCATTTCCTATGCTAAGATAAAAAAGCAGCAAATGAACGTGAAAAAGAAATGAGGAATACTATGGGGCAGACCGACCTGCGTTATTTAAAAAGTTTATCAAATCAGTATCCGACCATTGCCACAGCGGCGACAGAGATTATCAATTTACAGGCGATTCTTAGCCTGCCAAAAGCAACAGAACATTTTATCACAGATGTGCACGGGGAGTACGACCAGTTTTTACATGTGCTAAAAAATGGATCCGGTGCCATCAAGCGGAAAATAGAGGATGAATTTGGCAATGCAATCAGCGCGGCGGAGAAAAAAGCGATCGCCACGCTGATCTATTACCCGGAACAGAAGTTGGAACAGGTGTTAAAGACGGAAGATAATTTGGAGGACTGGTACAAAGTCACCTTATACCGCCTGATCCGCATCTGTAAAAATGCATCTTCCAAGTATACAAGGTCAAAAGTGCGGAAAGCACTTCCAAAAGACTTTGCCTATGTGATTGAGGAACTTTTGACCGGCAGACAGGAGATATCCGATCAGGAGGCATATTATAATGAAATTATCCGGTCGGTCATCCGCACCGGAAGGGCGGCGGAGCTTGTGATCGCGTTCTGTAATCTGATCCGCCGGCTTGTTGTGGATCATCTGCATGTGGTCGGGGATATTTTTGACAGGGGACCATATCCGAATCTGATCATGGACACACTGATGGAGCATCACTCTGTGGACATCCAGTGGGGCAATCACGATGTGTACTGGATGGGAGCGGCGTCGGGCAGTGCGGCATGCATCTGTAATGTGATCCGCATTTCTGCAAAATATGGAAACCTTGATCTGTTAGAGGACGGTTACGGGATTAATCTGGTGCCGCTGGCAAGATTTGCGATGAAGTGGTATGATAAGGATTCCTGTGACTGTTTTAAGCTGGATTACCGGGAAGATGAATATGATGTGCACGACGCATTTTTAGATGAAAAAATGCATAAGGCGATCACGATCATGCAGTTTAAACTGGAAGGTCAGCTGATCAAAGAACACCCGGAATTTGAGATGGAGAAAAGACTTCTTCTCGATAAGATCAACATCGAAAAGGGGACCGTGTGTGTGGAGGAAACCGAGTATCCGCTCAAGGATGTCAGTTTTCCGACAATCGACTGGGAAGATCCATATCGTCTCTCAGAAGATGAGGCGGATGTGATGGAGCGTCTTGTGACTGCATTTGTGAACTGTGAAAAACTGCAGCGTCATGTGCGTTTTTTGTATACACAGGGAAGTCTTTACAAAGTATATAATGGAAACCTTCTCTACCATGGCTGCGTGCCGCTGAATGAGGATGGCACGTTTACCAGAGTTAACGTTTTTGGAAAAGAATATGCCGGAAAAGAGCTTTATGATGTGCTTGAGGGCTACGCACGAAAAGGCTATTATGCGATCGACCCGAAGGAGAAGAAAAAGGGACAGGACATTTTATGGTTTATCTGGGAAAACCAGAATTCCCCGGTGTTTGGAAAGGCAAAGATGACGACATTTGAGCGTTATTTTATTGCAGATAAAAAAACGCATCAGGAGCCGAAAAATCCTTATTACAGGCTGCTTGAAAAAGAGGAAGTGGTCAACCGGATTTTAGAGGAATTCGGGCTTGAAGGTGCGGAGGCGCACATCATTAACGGTCATATTCCGGTGGAGGCAAAAAAAGGAGAGTCTCCGGTCAAATGTAACGGAAAGCTTCTGATCATTGACGGCGGTTTTTCCAAGGCATATCAGCCAAAGACGGGGATTGCCGGATATACGCTGATTTATAATTCTTATGGTCTGGTGCTTGCGGCGCATGAACCGTTTGAATCGGTAGAAAAAGCGGTGCAGGACGGAAGCGATATCGTATCCCATACGGTTCTGGTGCAGCAGGTCGTGCGGAGAAAAACGGTTGCCGATACAGATATCGGAAAAAGTTTAAAAGAGTCGATCCATGATCTTGAGGAGCTGCTCGCGGCATACAGAGCGGGCACGATCGTGGAGAAGAACCGGGCAGAATAAAAGAGCAGTCGCGTATACAGACAGGAGTATTATTGTGCACAAAATTAAGGTGCGCGAAGCGCAGTGCAGAAATGAGGATTGATATGTTAATAGGAAATCATTTATCCGCATCCAAAGGATATGCGGCGATGGGAAAGGCAGCGCTGGCGTTAGATGCCAATACCTTTGCTTTTTTTACAAGAAATCCGCGTGGCGGTAAGGCAAAAGAAATCGATGAAAAAGATGTGGAAAAGTTTTTAAATTTTGCAAAGGAGCACGAATTTGGAAAGATTGTTGCGCATGCGCCATATACGATGAACCTCTGCGCTGCAAAAGAGGATGTCCGTTCTTTTTCAAAGGAAATGCTGCTTGATGACTTAAAACGCATGGAGTATACACCGTACAATTATTATAATTTTCATCCGGGTGCCCATGTGGGACAAGGGGCGGAAAAAGGGATCGCATTGATTGCGGAAGCATTAAATGAAGCCTTGAAACCGGAGCAGACAACGACCGTTTTACTTGAGACGATGGCGGGAAAAGGAACTGAGGTTGGAAGAACGTTTGAGGAGTTAAGAGAAATCTTAGACCGTGTGGAATTAAACGATAAAATGGGAGTCTGCCTCGATACCTGCCATGTGTGGGATGGCGGTTATGACATTGTAAACGACCTTGACGATGTGTTAAATGAGTTTGACCGTGTGATCGGGCTCGACCGGCTGAAGGCAGTTCACTTTAATGACAGCATGAACGACTGTGGCTCCCACAAGGACCGTCATGCGAAGATCGGTGAGGGAAAGATCGGTGCAGAGGCGATGCGGCGCGTTGCATTGCACCCGCTTTTAGAAGGAAGACCGTTTATCTTAGAGACACCGAACGATGATGAGGGGTACAGACGGGAGATACAGATGGTCCGGGAGTGGACGCGGTAAGATCGCTGCAAACCTGAATAGAAAATAAAAATATCCTAAAATGAAATAAAAAAGAAAATACCAGAATTTTACGGAATACGTTATTGCATTTGCCATGTGTGTATGCTATACTTCAAATCACATGAATGCGAAAATTGTTTTCATGCAAATATTCGTTACAATAGATGGAAAAGGATCTATTGTTTGCCCACCAAGAGATTGGTTAAGCCCATACGGACAGGCGGGGCAACTGCCGATTGCGGTGTAAGCCGCGTTATTGATTGAGTTAGAAGCTCAAATTTTATAAGTTGATTACGGGGATGATACCCGGAATCCAATATCACTTGTGAAACGGTCAATAAGAGTAGTATACGCAAATATTTGCTGGCAAAGATGCCAACGCGGACTCTGGAGAAAATAGTTTTTGCAGAATGTAGATAGATTACATAAAGTATGACTATGATGATAACGACGATAGAAGAACAGGTGATGGATGCCTGTTCTTTTTTTGCGTTTTTCAGCCTGACGGTAATGTCAGGGAAAAACATTTGATGAAAAGCAGAGCATGCAGATTTTTATGGAAGCCAAGGGGGATTTTTTTAGTCATGGACAAAGAGCAGCAGATGCGTGCGCCGGTTTATGAGGCACTGGAAAAGTTAAAAAAACGAAGAGTGGTGCCGTTTGATGTGCCGGGACATAAGAGAGGAAGGGGAAATCCGGAGCTGGTAGAGCTGTTGGGAGAAAAATGTGTGAGTCTGGATGTCAATTCCATGAAGCCCCTTGACAATCTCTGTCATCCGGTTTCGGTGATCAAGGAAGCGGAGGAGCTTGCCGCGGAGGCATTTCGCGCGGAACATGCATTTTTTATGGTTGGCGGAACCACTTCCTCAGTTCAGGGAATGGTGCTTTCCTGCTGTAAGGCAGGGGATAAGATCATTTTGCCGCGAAATGTGCACAAGAGTGTGATTAATGCACTGGTGATCTGTGGAGCGATTCCGGTTTACGTCAATCCGGAGGTCGATGTGAAACTTGGCATTTCACTGGGAATGCAGGTGTCAGAGGTGGAACGTGCGATTTTGGAGAACCCGGATGCAGTAGCAGTTTTAGTCAACAATCCGACTTACTATGGAATCTGTTCGGATCTGCGGTCTATCGTGAGAGTGGCGCATGAACATCATATGCTGGTGCTGGTGGATGAGGCACATGGAACGCATCTGTATTTTGGGGAAAATCTTCCGGTATGTGCCATGGATGCTGGGGCGGATATGGCGTCTGTCTCCATGCACAAGTCGGGGGGAAGCCTGACGCAGAGCTCTCTTCTTCTGACCGGAAAGGGTGTGAACTGGGAATATGTCAGCCAGATCATCAATCTGACGCAGACGACGAGTGCATCTTATCTTCTGATGTCGAGCCTTGATATTTCGCGGAGAAACCTTGCCCTGCGAGGGAAGGAATCTTTTGCGAAAGTGGCACAGATGGCGGAGTACGCGAGGGATGAGATCAATTCTATCGGTGGATTTTATGCGTATGGCAAAGATATGGTAAACGGTGGCAGTGTCTATGATTTTGATGTGACAAAACTGTCTGTATATACGAGAGATATCGGGCTTGCAGGCATTGAGGTTTATGATCTGCTGCGGGATGAATATGATATTCAGATCGAGCTTGGAGATATCGCAAATATTCTTGCCTATATTTCCATCGGTGACCGGATACAGGACATTGAGCGGCTTGTGGGTGCACTTGCAGACATCAAACGGCTGTATTCGAAAGATCCGGCAAAAATGCTGAATACGGAATATATTAATCCGAAGGTTTTAGTGTCGCCGCAGGTGGCATTTTATTCGCAAAAGGAATCCCTGCCGGTTCGTCAGACAGCGGGAAGGATCTGCGGTGAATTTGTCATGTGCTATCCGCCTGGAATTCCGATTTTAGCGCCGGGTGAGATGATCACGCCGGAGATCATTGAGTACATTGTTTATGCAAAAGAAAAGGGATGCTCTATGCAGGGAACGGAGGATCCGGAAGTTGAAAATCTGAATGTGCTTGCAAAGAAATAACAGCATAGATCAGCAAAAATAAAGATTCCTGTGAAAAGAAGATTTTTTCAAAAGAAGGGAGAAGATCATGGAACTTTGGTTTTCGGATTATCACACGGAAAAAGTCAAGGTGTCGGTCAAGGTGCAGAAACAGTTATTTGGTTTACAGACCGAGTTTCAGCGGATCGATGTGTTTGATTCGGATGAGTTTGGGCGTTTTTTAAGTTCCGACGGTAGTATTGTTTTTTCGGAAAAAGATGAGTTTGTCTATGATGAGATGATTGTGCATGTTCCGATGGCGGTGCATCCGCATGTGAAAAAGGTGTTAGTCATCGGCGGCGGTGACGGCGGCGTGGCACGAGAGCTTGGCTATTACGATGAGATAGAGCAGATCGATGTCGTGGAGCCGGATCGTGTATTTGTCGAGGTCTGCAAGGAATTTTTTCCGGACAATGCATGCGGGTTATCGGATGAACGCGTGACGGTGTACTATGAGGATGGATTGAAATTTTTGCGGATGAAACATGACGAGTATGATCTGATCATCAACGATGCGATTGATCCGCTTGGACATACTGCAGGACTGTTTACCAAGGAATTTTACGGAAACTGCTTCCGTGCCTTAAAAGATGACGGAATCATGGTATATCAGCATGGAAGTCCGTTTTACGATGAAGATGAGGAATCCTGCCGCGGTATGCACCGGAAAGCGAGTCATAGCTTTCCAATCAGCCGCGTGTATCAGGCACACATACCGACGTGTTCTTCCGGCTACTGGCTGTTCGGGTTTGCGTCAAAGAAATATCATCCGCTCGATGATCTGGATGCAAAGCGCTGGAAAGAGCGGAAGATAAAAACCTGGTATTATACCACCAATCTGCACAAGGGAGCATTTATGCTGCCGCGATATGTGGAGGATATGTTAGAGGAAGAAGAAGGACGTAAGAAATAATAAAAATTAAATTAAAATTTATTTTTTTCACACGCAAGATTTGTGCCCCGGCACAAACTTGAGATGCGCAAAAAGACAGCGCAGGAAAGGAGATTAAAATGGGAAGATTATTAATTATCGGATGTGGCGGAGTTGCAGGAGTTGCGATTCACAAATGCTGCCAGAACAGCAAAACTTTTACGGAGATCTGCATTGCGAGCAGAACAAAATCGAAATGTGACGCCTTAAAAGAGAAACTGGAAAAAACAACGGACACTGTCATCACAACAGCACAGGTGGATGCGGACAATACGGAGGAACTGATCGCCCTGATCAAAAAATATCAGCCGGATGCTGTGTTAAATGTTGCTTTGCCATATCAGGATTTAACAATTATGGATGCCTGCCTTGCATGCAAAGTAGACTATATCGATACCGCAAATTATGAGCCGGAGGATACGGATGACAAAGAATGGCGTGCCATCTATGAAAAACGCTGTAAAGAAGAGGGATTTACAGCATATTTTGACTATTCCTGGCAGTGGGCATACCGTGAAAAATTCAAAGAGGCAGGAATTACGGCATTGCTTGGAAGCGGGTTTGATCCGGGAGTGACCAGTGTATTTACCGCTTATGCCCTGAAACATTATTTCGATGAGATCGAGACGATTGATATCTTAGACTGTAACGGCGGCGACCACGGCTATCCGTTTGCAACCAATTTTAACCCGGAGATCAACCTGCGTGAGGTTTCCGCAAACGGTTCTTACTGGGAGAATGGTCACTGGGTAGAAACAAAACCAATGGAAATTAAAAGAGAATATAATTTCCCACAGGTTGGCGAGAAAGATATGTATCTGCTGCATCATGAGGAAATTGAGTCCCTTGCAAAAAATGTACCTGGTGTAAAGCGGATCCGTTTCTTTATGACCTTTGGACAGAGCTATCTGACACATATGAAATGTTTAGAAAATGTCGGAATGCTCTCAACATCACCGATCGAGTATGAGGGCAGGGAGATCGTACCAATCCAGTTCTTAAAAGCACTGCTTCCGGATCCGGCATCTTTAGGACCGCGCACGGTTGGAAAAACAAATATCGGCTGTATCTTTACGGGAAAAAAAGACGGAAAAGAAAAGACGATTTATATCTATAATGTCTGTGACCATCAGGAATGTTACAAAGAAGTCGGTTCCCAGGCAATTTCTTATACAACAGGTGTTCCGGCTATGATCGGTGCAGCGTTAGTTGTCGATAAAGTCTGGGACAAAGACGGTGTATTCAATATTGAAGAGTTTGATCCGGATCCGTTTATGGATATGTTAAACCAGTATGGTCTGCCATGGGTTGTGGACGAAAATCCGCAGACGGTGGCATAAAATAAGAATATGTGTGAAACGGGTTGGATAAAATTTTAAATTTGTCAGCTTTTGCGCAGCGGATTTTTGCAGAAATGGAGAATTATCATGAAATGGCAGGAGATTCCTACCCCGTGTTATGTGGTAGATGAAAAGAAGCTAAAACAAAATTTAAAAATATTGCAGAATTTGGAGCAGGAAACCGGCTGCCATGTGCTTCTGGCACAGAAGGCATTTTCCATGTTTTCACTGTATCCGCTGATCGGGCAGTATATCAGCGGAACGACGGCGAGCGGAATCTTTGAGGCGCGCCTTGGAAAAGAGGAGATGGGAAAGGAAAATCATGTATTTGCACCGGCTTATAAGGAAAAAGATATGGAAGAACTGGTGCAGATCTGCGATCACGTTATTTTTAATTCCTTTGCGCAGTATGAAAAGTATCAGCACTATTTTTTGCAGCAGGAGTGCACTGCAAGTGCCGGGATCCGCGTGAACCCGGAGTGCTCCACACAGGAAGGGCATGAGATCTATGATCCATGCGGACCGGGATCAAGGCTTGGTGTGGTTAAAAGTGAATTTCCGGATCAACTGCCGGAGGGAATCGAAGGATTACATTTTCATACACTCTGCGAGCAGAATGCGGATGATCTGATCACGACCTGGCATGCGTTTGAGGAGAAGTTTGGCAGTTATTTAAAACAGGTAAAATGGCTGAACTTAGGCGGCGGTCATCATATTACAAGAGCAGACTATCAGTTGGATGAACTAAAGAAGTTAATCTGTGAGATCAGGCGAAAATATAATGTCCGGGTCTACTTGGAACCGGGTGAGGCGATCGCATTAAATGCGGGCTATCTTGTCACGGAGGTTATGGATATCGTACACAATGGAATGGATATCCTGATTCTGGATGCATCGGCGGCATGCCACATGCCGGATGTGCTTGAAATGCCATATAGACCGCCGCTAAAAGACGGTTATCTGCCGGGCGAAAAGCCGCATACCTGCCGGCTTTCTTCCATGACCTGCCTTGCCGGGGATGTGATCGGTGATTACAGCTTTGCACAGAAAAAACAGGTGGGAGACCGTCTGGTCTTTGAGGATATGGCAATTTATTCCATGGTCAAAAACAATACATTTAACGGGATGCCGCTGCCCGGAATTGCAGTCTTACGGGAAGATGGAGATGTCGAGATGATAAAGGAGTTTGGTTATGAAGATTTCAAAGGCAGACTGTCCTGAGATGATAAAAGATACAACACCGGTACAGGACGGATTTTTCATGCCGGGTGAGTTTGAGCAGCATCAGGGATGTATCATGATCTGGCCGGAGCGTCCCGGTTCCTGGAGAAATGGCGCGAAGGAAGCAGAAACAGCGTTTTCAGCTGTGATCCGTGCAATCGCCGCGAGTGAGACAGTGTATGTCGCTGCCGGAAAAAAGGGGCTTGACCATGCAAAAGCATTTGCGGAAAGTCTGAAAAAAGAAGAAAACTTACATCCGGTGGTTGTCTTTGAGATGGAGACCGATGATTCCTGGGCGCGGGATGTTGCGCCGACCTTTCTGGTAAACAGAACGGATGGAAAGATTTCAGACCTGACAGCAGCAGGAAATGGTACGGCGCAGACAGGTGATGATGTAAAAAACTCACAGGTGCGCGGTGTAAACTGGTCTTTTAATGCCTGGGGCGGTGAAGTGGATGGACTATATGCTTCTTATGAAAAAGACAATGCGTTTGCATGGAATTTCTGCAGAAAATTCGAGTTTGACTGTTATGATGCCGAACCGTTTGTGTTAGAGGGCGGTTCTATCCACAGCGACGGAGAGGGAACATTGCTTGTCACGGAGTCCTGTCTGCTCAGTGCGGGGAGAAACCCATCGCTTACAAAGGAGCAGATTGAAGAACAGTTAAAGTGTTACCTTGGCGTGGAGAAAGTTTTATGGCTGCCACGCGGGATCTATCAGGATGAGACCAACGAGCATGTGGACAATGTCTGTGCATTTCTAAGACCGGGTGAAGTTGTGCTTGCATGGACCAATAACCAGAATGATCCGCAGTATGCGATGTCGAAAGCGAGTTTTGATTATCTAAGTTCGGTGCGGGACGCAAAGGCCAGAAAGCTGATCATCCACAAACTTCCAATTCCGGATATTCCGGTCTGTATCACCAAAGAAGAACTCGAAGGATACGAATTTGAGGAAGGTGAAGATGTCAGGGAAGTCGGAGAACGGCTCGCCGCCTCCTATGTAAACTTTTATTTTTCCAACAATGCGGTAGTCATGCCTGTATTTGGCGGAGAAAACGAAGAAAGCGACCTGCGTGCACAGCAGATTATGGCAAAACTCTGCCCGGACAGAAAAATCATACCGGTGTACGCAAGAGACATATTGACAGGCGGTGGAAACATCCACTGTATTACACAGCAAATTCCCTTATAGGGAATTTATTGTACAACCTTCCATATAGGAGAATTAATTCACTGTGCAAAAATAAAAAGAACAGAAAGGATACACGCATGAGACAGATAAAAGCAGCCGCAATTCAGATGAAATGCGACCTGGAGCACAAGAAAAACTTACAAAAGGCAGAACAAATGATCCGCAAAGCTGCCGCGGAAGGCGCAAATATCATTTTACTGCCGGAACTTTTTGAGCGGGAATATTTCTGCCAGCAGCGCAGATATGATTTTTACAGCTATGCAAGAACTGTGGAGGAGAGTGAAGCTGTGGCAATGGGAGTACGTCTTGCAAAAGAATTGGGCGTGGTGCTTCCAATCAGCTTTTATGAGCGTGATGTCAATAACCTCTATAATTCGATCGCATGCATTGATGGAGATGGAACGATCCTCGGTGTGTATCGGAAAACCCACATCCCGGATGATCATTATTATCAGGAAAAATTTTATTTTACACCGGGAGATACCGGATTTAAAGTGTTTGATACAAAATACGGTTGCATCGGTATTGGAATCTGCTGGGATCAGTGGTTCCCGGAGACAGCGCGCGCGATGGCGCTGCTCGGTGCAGAATTATTGTTTTACCCGACAGCGATCGGCTCGGAACCGATTTTAGAATGTGACAGTATGCCGCACTGGAGACGCTGCATGCAGGGACATGCGGCTGCGAATCTGATGCCTGTCATTGCCGCAAACCGGATCGGCAGGGAAGTAGTGCAGCCATGTGCGGAAAATGGCGGACAGGAGTCGGCACTGGAATTTTATGGTTCCTCATTTCTGACGGATGAAACAGGAGAGGTGATCTTAAGTGCTTCCAGAGATAAAGAAGAAATCCTGAGCCAGACCTATGAACTGGATGAACTTCGGGCAAAACGACTGGAATGGGGACTTTTCCGGGACAGAAGACCGGAATATTACGGAATCATAGCAGGAGAAAAAAACGGGAGATAGTGAGAACCAGACGGGATTGAAAAGACCGGAAGATTGTGGAAATCACACGGGACTGAAAAGACCGGAAGATAGTGGAAACCGCACAGGACTGAAAAAACAGAAAGGTGAAAAAAACAGGTATGTTTTTGTCAGCAGGGAGCAGGGAAAGCTCATTGCTGACATTTGAAACATACCTGTTTTTATCAGGCATCAGTGTTGATGACAGGATATCTGCGGAGCATATGCCCGTTCCTGTTACAAAAGCTGAATACCGTTCTTTTCACATTCTTTTGCGATAGCTTCCGGCCACAGGGAAGACTGTACCTCTCCAATATGTGCCTTGCGAAGGAAGAACATACAGATACGGGACTGTCCGATTCCACCACCGATTGTATAAGGAAGCTCTTCGTTGATGATTGCTTTCTGGAAAGGAAGTTTTGCACGTTCTTCACAGCCTGCTTTTTTGAGCTGGGAGAGAAGCGCTTTCTTGTCAACCCGGATACCCATGGAGGAAATCTCAAGTGCGATGTCGAGTACCGGATAGTAAACAACGATATCTGCGTTTAAAGACCAGTCATCGTAATCCGGAGCACGTCCGTCGTGAGGCTCTCCGTTTTCCAAAGTATCGCCGATCTTCATGATACATACGGCACCCTTGGTTTTTGTAATATAATATTCACGTTCCTTTGGTGTGTTGTCAGGGAACATTTCTTCCAATTCCTGAGTCGTGATAAAGAAGATATCATGTGGAAGAATCTCTTCTATATAATCGTACTGGATCGCCATATATTTTTCTGTCTTGCGCAGGCAGTTATAAACAGTGTTAACTGTTTCTTTTAATGTCTCGATATTACGATCCTCTTTATGGATGATTTTTTCCCAGTCCCACTGGTCTACAAAGATAGAGTGGATGTTATCCGTGTCTTCATCTCTGCGGATCGCATTCATATCGGTATACAGACCTTCACCGTAGTCGAAACCGTATTTCTTTAAAGCGTAGCGTTTCCATTTTGCGAGAGACTGTACAACTTCTGCCTCTTTCCCGTTCTGCTCTTTGATATCGAAAGTAACCGGACGTTCAATACCGTTTAAGTTGTCATTGAGACCGGATAACGGATCAACAAAAAGCGGTGCTGAAACGCGGGACAGATTCAGACGAAGTGCAAGCAGGTTCTGGAAAAAATCTTTTACTGTTTTGATTGCAATCTGTGTATCGTGCAGATTTAATTCTGAATGATAATCTTTTGGAATGATTAAATGTTCCATCTAAGGTTCTCCTCTCTGGTATAAACCGCATGCAGCGGCATGATACCAATCCCGTGTGCCTGATATATGTATGAAAAAGAAAATGGCACACTAATTTATTATAGCACAGCAGGTCTCATTTTCAAGAAAAGATCATACGATTTCTTGAAAAATACATGTATACAATATAAATTTTAGCGAAAACGGTTTGTGATACATATTGACGAAAAACGACGAAGATTTTATAATTTATGTTGTAAATTTTATGTAAAAAAGAGAGGACAGCTTATGAAAAAACAAAAAACGGTGTCGATTAAGGCAAAGTTACTTGGTGTGATCATACCAGTCGTAATTGCGATCGTTGTGGTACTTGTTGTGGCTGCTTATCAGATATCTGCAGGGACGATCAAAAAATATTCCCAGAATTTACTGCAGTCTTCGGTAGAGAACCAGGCATCCCAGATAGAAGCATGGCTGAATGAAAACCTTGCGTCATTTCAGATGGTAAAGACGACAATTGAGAATTTAAAGCCGGATGATGCAGCGTTAAAGACAATACTGGATGGTTATTATGGCTATAACAGTAATTATCCGGAGGGACTTTATGTGGCAGATTCCACAGGACAGCTCATAACGGCATCGGAATCAACCAAAAAGGAATCAGATGTAACAAACAGTACCTGGTATAAAGAAGGACTTACCAGGGTGAATATGGCAGTTGGTTCGGCTTATCAGAATGCAGATGGCGTGAATGTGATCAGTGCCTCCGGTATTTTAAATGACGGATCTGATAAAGTGCGTGTTATTTCAGCAGATATGACATTAGACCGTATTGCAATTATCGTAAACTCCTTTATTGAAATGAATGATGCGGAAGCATTTCTGGTTGATAAAACCAGCGGTGTGATCCTGGCAAACCGTGATTCATCTCTTATTTCCCAGACACTCGGGGCAGAAGGACAGAGTCATTTTTACCAGCTTACGGCAGAGAAAGCTGCAGAGAAAGACTATAATTTTGCTACACTTGATGGAAATATGACGGTATTTCAGGAAGTAGACGGAACCAACTGGCTTTTGATATCGTATATTCCGACCAGCATTGTACTTTCGGATCTGACACAGCTTCGTAATATTATGATCGTAATCAGTGTGATCTGTATTGCATTGCTCTGTGTACTGATCGAACGTGTAACTCATGTTGTAATCAAACCTGTCAAGGAAATGACAAGAGTGATCACAGCGATGACTTCCGGTGATTTCACGGTTTCTATTAAGACAAAAGGCAATGATGAGATCGCAGTCATGAGCCAAAGTGTGGAGAAGTTTATTGCTTCCATGAAACAGATGATCTCCGAAATGGGAAATGTTTCCGGCAAGTTGAAGAATCAGGCTGACTCAAGTAAGGGTGTTTCCGGTGAGATGAGTTCTGCAGCGGGAATCCAGTCACAGTCGATGAGCGAGCTGAATGCAACAGTCGACCAGTTATCGGTATCTGTAAATGAGATTGCACAGAATGCGACACAGCTTGCAGGTGTGGCAGCAGATACAAAGAGTGACAGTGACATTGTCGAGAGCAGGATGCAGGAGACAGTTGCTGTTTCTGAAAAAGGCAGAAAAGATATGGAGCGTGTCGGCGAGGCACTTTCTGATATTGAAGTCTCCATCCATAATTTAGAGGAAGCCGTTAATAAGGTAGGAACAGCTTCCGGCGAGATCGTGCAGATCATCCAACTGATTGGCGATATTGCTGACGAGACGAACCTGTTATCTTTAAATGCATCAATTGAGGCTGCACGCGCAGGCGAAGCAGGAAGAGGATTTGCAGTTGTTGCAGCTGAGATTGGTACACTTGCAAAGAACAGTGCGGATTCGGTAGCACATATCACAGAGCTGATCACTGAAATCAACAATCTGGTAGAAGATGCCGTCAGACAGGCAGGAAACAGTGCACAGGATATTTCCGGCAGTGCAGAGCTGATCCATACAGCAGTTGATACATTTGATACGATCTTTAAGAATATCCAGGAGACAAGCACACTGATCGGCAATGTGGTTGATAAGATCAATCAAGTAGATCAGGTTGCTACGAATGTTGCAGCTATTTCGGAAGAACAGGCGGCAAGTTCCGATGAGATCCTTGCAACATCAGAATCCATGTTACAGCAGGCAAAGAATATTTCAAAGAACAGTGACCAGGTAGAACAGGAAGCAGATAACCTTGCTGTTTCTGCAGATCAACTTGCAGAACAGGTAAAACAGTTCCGGATATAGAGAGGAGATCGTGCGATGAAGAAATTAATAAGTACTATCATGTGTCTGGCATTGCTTGTAGGATGCCTTGCCGGATGTGGTGGAAATACACAGACAGGCGCAGCTGATGGAAAAGGTTTAAAAATGCTGCTGTCGTTATCACAGGCGGATACCTTCCGAAATGTACTTGTGGCACAGGCACAGCAGACTGCGGAAGAGTGTGGGGCACAGCTGGATGTATTTGATGCAGAAAATTCCATTGAAAACCAGGTGGAACATATCAAAAAGGCGGTCAGTGAGAATTATGATGTGATTTTATGCGGACCGGTTGATGCCGACACAGCGCTGGAGTTAGAAGCACTTGCAGGTGATATACCAATCGTATTTTTTAACAGCTGCCCGGATGAGTCGAGGCTGCAGGCTGGTAAATATATTTATGTTGGATCGGATGAATATGTGGCAGGACAGTATCAGGCAGAGTATATTTTAGATAAATTTGCTTCTGCGGATGAGATCAATGTTGTGTTGTTAAAAGGAACGAAAAAACACTCTGCGACAAAAGGAAGATCTGAGTCATTAAAGGATACTTTAAATGCATCAGGGAAAAAGATCAATTATGTCTTTGAAGATAACGCCGACTGGGAGCAGGATCGTGCGAAAGAGATGTTCAATATATTTTTAAAGACAGGACAGAAGTGTGACGTTGCTGTCTGCAACAACGACTCTATGGCACTTGGTATCATTGATGCCTGTGATGCAGCAGGAATCAGTGATGTGACGGTACTTGGAATCGATGCAACTGCAGACGGATGCAAAGCGATTGAAGATGGAAAGATGGACTTTACCGTATACCAGTCCGCAGTTGGACAGGGTGAGAGTGCTGTTTATGCAGCAATCGCACTTGCAACCGGAAAAGATGTCACGACCTTAGAGGGTGCTACGGAAGATGGTTTATATGTCTGGGTACCATTTGAAAAAGTAGACAGCTCCAATGTCAAAAATTATGAATAGAAAGCGGGTATAAAATGGAATATACACATGTAAAACATACGTTTTTACCTGTATACAATGAGGAATCCAGGATATTGATCCTGGGTTCCTTTCCGTCTGTAAAGTCGCGGGAAAACCAGTTCTATTACGGGCATCCGCAAAACCGCTTCTGGAAGGTGATTGCAGGGATTTTCAAGGAACCTCTGCCACAGACGATCGATGAAAAGAAGGATCTTCTGCTAAGACATCGCATAGCAGTGTGGGATGTGATCGATTCCTGTGATATCGTTGGATCTTCCGACAGCTCCATCAGAAATGTGGTGCCAAATGATATGAATCTGATCTTATCAAATGCAAAAATACAGGGAATTTTTGCAAATGGTGGAAAAGCACATCAGCTTTTTGTAAAATACTGTAATAAAGAGGGAATGCCGCCGCTTGGAAAACTGCCGTCCACAAGCCCCGCAAATGCGGCGTGGAATTTAGAACGGCTGACGTCGGAATGGAAAACGGCATTTGGAATGTATTTAGAAATAACAGAATAGAAGATGAAGAACAGCACAGGAAGGGGATAAATTTGAAAAAAGAAGAAATGACAAATATGGATTTCCTGCTTGAGGCAGTGGGAATCGTAGCTGCAATGATTTATCTGGGACTGCAGATTTATTATGGAATCGTATATGGAGTGGCATTTACCGGAATTATTTTAAATGCGGCAATCCTGATCCTTGTATATGTTGGACTGACGCTGCTTGCACGTTATCCGGAAAGGGTAAATAACCTGCCGAAAGAAATATGTAGTGGGAAAATAAGAAAATATACGATTCATATGGTGCGCGCAGTCAAGCTGATCTTCGTGCTCAGTCTTTTATTTACCAGTATCTGTGATGCTGCCGGGGTGCAGATCAATAAAGGGTATAGTCTGGTGACGGTTGCATTGATCGTTATTGTGACAGTGGTGTATGAGGGGAAGATCATTAAACTGTTGCGTGGGAAAAAATAAGCATATATTATAAAGAAAAGACGATTCTGAGTGGAATCGTCTTTTCTTTATATATAGTGATCAATGTCTGCGGAGTAGGCATTTTGTGTATTATATTACTTCGTATCAACCCGTCCAACCAGATAATCAATTGAGCAGTGATAAATATCTGCTAACTTTATGAGAATGTCAATTGGAAAATCACGAAGCCCTTTTTCATAACGGGAATAAACATCCCGGTGCAGACCAAGCATGGCAGAGATTTCTTTTATAGTAAGATCGTTGTCTATTCTCAAGTCCTGAATTCTTTGAAACTTCACGTGAGTGTCTCCTCTAACTTAATAGACAAATTATAATCAAAATGCTATAATTTAATTCATAATAAGACCGTTTGGTCGTATTAAGAGAAATGAGATATCTGCGAAAGGAGACCAGTTATGAAAAAACGTATGATAGCATGGCTGCTTTGTGCCTGCATGACGTTTACGGCAGCACCGGAAATGCTGCTGGCGGATGTGGCAGGGAATGCACAGCAGACACAGGAAGAAAACAGTTTTAAAGAGAAAGGGACTGTGGAAACACAGACTGTAGAACAGGATGATGAAAAGTCAGCAGTGACAGAGAAAAAAGAAACAGACCAGGCAGATGAAGAAGATCATAATGCCGGACGTCTGGCAGAGGAAGAGTCCGGGGCGGCCGGGACGGAAATTGTCACGGAAGAGACAGAAGAGCCAGAGACGACGATCGTCACGGAAGAGACAGAAGAGCCAGAAACGAAGGTTGTTACAGAAGAAACAGAGGAGACTGAAACAAAGAATGTCACAGAAGAGCCAGAACAGGCTGAAACAGAGAACGTTACGGAAGAAACGGAGAGTACAGAGGAGATTTTAAAAAGGGCATTATCAGGTGATGAGATCAGCCGTATCGACTGGGTACAGGAACTGGTAACATTATTTGATCTTACGGTAGATGAGGATAATTATCCGGATAATTATTACAGTGACATATCAACGGATGATTCGTTTTATCGTGATGTGATGGTGGCATGCGAGTTCGGAATGATCGATCTTGAGGCAGGAGAAGAATTTCGACCGGAAGATGCAGTGACGCGTGAATTTGCAGCGCAGACCATGAATACGATGCTTGGCTTTGTGCCGGAAACAGACAGTTATACTTATCAGGATACAGCAGATGTTACATATAAGGAAGCAGCACAGATCGCAATCGACAGAGGATGGGTTACGGTTGCTGCCGGTAAATTTCTCCCGGAACAGTCACTTACAACGGAAGAACATGATGCAATGATCGCGGATGCAAAAAAGGTTTTGGCAGATGCGCAGATAGAGACCGGAAAAGAAAATACCTGTACGTTTGCGTCCGGAGTAGTTGTTGTACCAAAGGAAACAGCCGTATCTATTGATGTGGACGGAATAGTTATGATCGAAAACTGTCCGGTTACGATCAAACAGGGAACAACATTTGCCGTGTATGTTAACGATATTGTCATGGCATATAAGGCAGAAAGTGTACGGACAGAAGGAACAACGACATATATTACAACCTCAGATGCGGATGATGGCGCGGTTTTAAATGTTGACCAGCAGGGCGAACTGGATGTTGATATGACGGAATTTATTCCGGCAGATGAAGAAACATATGTGGTAAATGGTGTTACAGTCACAGAAGGTATGACAAGGGGGATATCCTATAAAAACAATACCCTGCGTGCAGATAAAACGATTTCCGTCTCAGATGATGTCACAGCGACAGTAAGTGTTGTGATTTCAAACATGAAAGTAAATTACAGTCTGAATAATAATGACTATTATTTTTCAGTCAGCGGAGATATGGAATACTCCTGCAATGTAAAAGGGGATGCATTTAAAGATATTAACCACACACTGACGTTAGGGGCAGTGCCGCTCGGCGGTGTTGGTATGTTGACACTGGCAATGGAATATAATCTTTCCGGGGAAGCAACGCTTACCGTGGAAAAGGAATTTGAAGCCGGATTTGCGTATTCGGACGGATTCCGTATAGTTGGAAACAGTCATAAAAAAGGATTTTCCTTTTCAGCAGAAGCAGATTTGACCACAGGTATTGTACTCTCTGCAAAAGCAACGCTCGGAATTGTCAGCGGAGATATTTATGCAAAAACCGGTGCACGTATGAACATCAAATACGTAAGGTACAGTTCCGGAACACCGACATACTGCGCGTCACAGGCTGCATATCTGTATGCATCGGTGGGGGCAAGTGCAAAGATCGGAGTTGGTATTGCATCAAAGACCTTTAGCAAAAGTATAGAGATCTGGGGAAAGAATAACAGTCCGGTGCGCGTGTACTATCATATTGAGGACGGTGTACTTCGGACATCATGCACGCGTGGAAAAGAATTTGCCGCGCAGGGAGGCTGGACAAGTTATTGGACATCTCCAGGTTCGAGGTATTTCAATCCGGCGGGCGTAGGAAGCTATTTTGATGCGGGAGCAGGTGCCGGCGGTGCGATCGTACCGATTTATACCTATACACTCGACGATGCAAACAGGGCTACGATCACAGGATATAGTGGAAATGCGACGGCACTTTATATTCCGGATGAGATTGACGGGCATGAGGTTGTTGCGATTGGAGATAGGGCATTTGAGAATCGGACAGATTTGCGAACGGTGATGATACCGGATAGCGTGACGAGGATAAATGGAAATGCATTTTATGGCTGCAGTAATCTTGCTAATGTAACATTATCTAAAAATCTTGAAGAACTTGGAACTTCTGCATTTGGAAATTGTACAAGCATTGCTATAATAGAAATTCCTAAAAGCCTAAAGTCTGCACATACAGATTGGGAAAGTTTAGAAGGTTATTCTAATGGACCATTTGAAAAATGCAGTAATTTGAAAAAGGTTACCTTTGAAAAGGGGAGTACCAAGGTGGCACGGTGTTTGTTTGCTGGATGCAGTGGAATAACAGATATTGAAATGCCGGATACGATTACAGTTATTGAAGCAAAGGCATTTTCAGAATGCAGTAATTTGCAGAATGTTATTTTTTCTAATAATTTAACAAATATACAAGGAAATGCATTTTATCATTGCATTAGTTTAATGGAAGTTAATTTGCCAGATACTGTTGTTTCAATTGAGTGGAATGCGTTTAATCAATGTACGGATTTAGAAAAAATTAATTTATCAAAATCATTAGAAAATTTAGGAAATAAAGCTTTTTATAATTGCGATAACCTAACAGAGATTGAAATACCAAAAAGTCTTGATAATGCACATACAAGTTGGGATGATTTAACTGGATATCCAGACGGTCCATTTGAAAATTGTGATAATTTGTCAAAAGTAACATTTGAAGAAGGAATTACTGAAATATCACAATGTTTATTTGCAGGATGTACAGGTTTGGAAGAAATTATAATACCTGATACTGTTACAAGAATAGAACGAAAAGCTTTTTCTGATTGTATAAATTTACAGAAAATATTACTTTCAGAAAACCTGACAGAGGTAGGCGATTCTGCATTTAGACAATGCACAAAGTTGGAAAGTATTGTGATACCAGATGGTGTAGTAAATATAGGTAAATATGCATTTATAAATGATACTTGTATGACTAAGCTGGTACTTTCAAAAGGATTAGTTGAAATTGGAACAGAAGCGTTTGGAAATTGTACAGCATTGACATCTGTTGAGATACCTAAAAGTTTGCAGAAAACACATACATATTTAGATTATTATAGCGGAAGTGGTCCGTTTAATGGTTGCGAGAAATTAAACAATATCACGTTTGAAAATGGAATTACAGAAATTTCATGTCATTTATTTGAAGGATGTAATGGCATAGAAAGAATAGTCATACCAAATACAGTTAAAGTTATAGAAAATGGTGCATTTTATGAATGTGTGAAATTGAAAGAGGTAGTAATTGGAAATAGTGCTGAGACCATTGAAGGAACAGCATTTACAAATTGTACTTCATTAACAAAAGTAAATATTCCAGATACAGTTGATTCCATAGGTAATTCTGCATTCTCTGGTTGTACAAATCTCACTGAGGTACATCTGCCAGATAAACTAAAAGAAACAGCATCAGACACGTTTTCCGGCTGCAAAAAGTTAACCGCCATCAACTTCCCATCCACCCTGACCACAATCGGAAATTCCGCATTTTCCGGCTGTGAATCTTTACCGGAAGCAATCCTTCCGTCCGGGGTGGAAAAAATAGAAACCAACGCATTTAAAAACTGTAAAGCCATGAAAAAGGCAGTGGTGCCGGATACCGTTTCATCCATTGGAAGTTCTGCATTTTATGGCTGTGAAGCTCTGGCCGACATTACATTAGGCAGCAAGTTAAAGAAAATTGAGAGCCAGACATTCTACGGCTGCACAGTTCTGCCATCCATCGTGCTTCCTTACAATGTGACCACGATCGGTGACAGTGCCTTTGTCAACTGCACGAAGCTGACGCAGATCACAGTCCCGCGCAACACAACTTCGATCGCATCAAATGCATTTTCTTATCCAAAGAAAATGACGATGTACGGTCCGTCTGATTGCTATGCCCAGACTTATGCAAGCGGAAAAGGAATCAAGTACGTCACACAGGATATTCATGCAACCTCAGTCAGTCTGGATAGTACAGAAAAAACGGCGGAGCGCTATGACGATTTCCAGCTGACAGCGACGATCGCACCTTTGAATTTCACAGATGCAGTGGTATGGACAAGTTCCAATGAAGAGGTTGCTACTGTTTCGGATACCGGATATGTGGAGATCTGTGGTGTTGGAACAGCAGTTATTACAGTAACGGCTGGAAATGTAAAAGCAGTCTGTAAGATAACCGTACCGCAGCTGATAGACTGGATCGAATTTGATGAGGATGAGATCGAATTGAAAGCTGGTCAAACCTATCAGTTGAAACCATATATTTCACCTTCGGATGCCACAAATAAAAAACTCAAATATACTTCTTCTGATACGAAAGTGGCAGAGGTTTCTGCAAGCGGACTTGTCACTGCAAAATCGGAGGGTGAAGCAAAAATCCGGGCTGCGGCAACGGACGGCAGTGATGAATATGCAGTCTGCTATGTGACTGTCACCGGAAAGGCGAAAGTAACAGGAATAACTTTAGACAGGACATCAGCAGAGGTAAAAAGAGGAGAGAAGCTCACCTTAAATGTAACTGCATCACCGTCTTATGCGTCCAACAAAAAGGTAGTCTGGAAATCGGCAAATACAAAGATTGCCACCGTGGATGCCAACGGCAGTGTGACAGCAAAGGCACCGGGCAGAACAAAGATCACGGTGACTTCGTCTGAAAACAGCAGTTATCAGGCATCCTGTACGGTTACAGTACCATATAAAATTACCTACAAACTGAATAAAGGTAAAAACAATGCCTCGAATCCGTCAACTTATTATGGAAAGAAAGTAACGCTGAAAAATCCGTCACGCAAAGGATACGCATTTGCAGGCTGGTATACGGATGCAAAATTTAAAAAGAAGATCACAAGTATCAGCAACAGCGCAAAATCCGATTACGTTTTGTATGCAAAGTGGACAAAAGTAAAAGTGGCGAAGGCTTCTCTTACGTCTGCAAAAAACAGCAAGAGTAAACAGATCTTACTGAAATATAAGAAAGTATCCGGCGCAAAAGGTTACGAGATTTCTTACAGTACGGATAAAAAATTCAAAAAGGCGGTCACAAAGAAAAATACGGCGAAGACATCCTATACCATAAGTAAACTGAAAAAAGGAAAGATATACTATGTGCGCATCCGGGCTTATAAAATGGATTCCACGGGCAAAAAAGTGTATGGAAAATATTCATCCATGAAAAAAGTTAAGGTCAGTAAATAGAAAAATTTAAAGTGTGTAACTGTCAGAAAATGACAGGGAAGACAGTGTCCGGATTGATATTCAGCCGGACACTGTCTTTCTTTAAAAATAGCAGCTTGTTTTGTTACTGTTCACTCGGCACCTGAATACTTTGCTGTTCAGGCGCGTATGAACGTGATGTGGGGGTGAGCAGCCCCTTTTGCGAAGCAAAACTTTACATGGGGCTGCGAAGTTACAGTCCGCAGGGTAACCTGTGAACAGTAACTTGATTTTTGTACAACCTGCACAAGAAATTTCAAATTGGTTGCATACTAAGGATGACGTATGATAAAATAACTCAAAGCATATTTCTACGATGCAGACATCTATCCGGTGCTATAATTACGAATCCGGCAATTCTGTCTGTATGACTATCAGGATGTATATATCCGTCTAAAATTCAAAAAAACATTTCAGAAATCTATGCTTTTTATCCACAGAAATGAAAAGCAGGAGATCTGGATGAGCCTCCTGCACACAGGAGGAACTGAATATGAAGAAGAGTGAGCAGGTATCAGAAAAGACGCCGACAGCCAACCGTCAGTACAAAGACACTGTATTCCGCATGCTGTTTTCAGAGAAAGAAAATCTCTTATCCCTGTACAACGCAGTGACCGGAAGCCATTATCAGAATGCGGAAGCCCTTAAGATCGTCACGTTGGAAAACGCAATCTATATGGGAATGAAAAATGATCTGGCATTTATGTTAGAGACGAATATTTATCTCTATGAGCATCAGTCGACGATCAATCCCAATATACCATTGCGGGATCTGATCTATATTGGAATCGAGTATCAGCAGTATCTGAATGATAAGTCACTGTATTCGTCAAAGCTGCAGAAGATTCCGGCACCGAAGTTTATGGTGTTTTACAATGGAACCGATGACGTAGAAGACCGTATGGAACTGAAACTTTCATCAGCATATGAGCATCTGGCTGGAGAGCCGGATTTAGAGTTAAAAGTTCTGATGCTGAATGTGAACGAAGGACACAACAAAGACCTGATGGAACAGTGTCAGACATTGAAGGAATATGCCATTTATGTTGCGAGAGTCCGAAAATATGCATCAGCGCAGAATCTGAATGATGCAGTTGAAAGGGCAATCACGGAATGCATCAAAGAAGGAATCTTAGTCGATTTCTTGCGGAAGAATCGCTCGGAGGTAAAGATGGTAAGTATATTAGAGTATGATAAAGAGTGGGAAGAAAAGAAGCTCCGAAAGGCAGAATATGAAGCTGGTAAAAGTGATGGGATCGAGATTGGAAAAAGTGAAGGAATCAAAATCGGCAGAGAAGAAACTCTAGCAGAAATGATTTACAATATGAAGCAGCATGGTTATTCCATAGAGAAAATGGCAGATATAACAGGAAAATCTGTCAGACAAATAGAACAATATTTACAGTGAAACAGACAGTAAAGACATAATAGTAAGGCAAAAAGACGATTCTGACAAAAGGAATCGTCTTTTTGCTTGTAATCTGGAAAAGCTGTGATATAATACAAACAAAAGTTAGATAACACTAACAAAAGTAAGGAAAGACTTTAATACCATTCAGAATAGATAAGGATATAAGAACAATTCCGTAATGGGAAAGGGGAGCATATGTCAGAAGAAGAAAGAAAATTTTTGGAAATTGTTGATCTGAAAAAAGGGTTTGGAAGCGGGGAGACCCGTCAGGAGGTGTTGCGTGGAATGAATTTTTCCGTGGCAAAAGGAGAATTTTGTGTGCTGCTTGGACCATCCGGTTCCGGAAAGTCGACGCTTCTCAATATTATCGGTGGAATCGATAGTGCGGACTCCGGTTATATTTCCATCAACGGCGATAAGTTAGAAGAACTCGGAGAGAAGAAGCTGACACAGTACCGCAGAAAACATTTAGGTTATGTATTTCAGATGTATAACCTGATCGCAAATTTAAATGTCAAGGAAAATATTGAGGTTGGTGCATATTTATCAGACAGTCCGCTCGATATTGACGATCTGTTACATACGCTGGGACTTTATGAACACAGGCATAAACTGCCGAACCAGCTTTCCGGTGGTCAGCAGCAGAGGGTTTCCATCGGGCGAGCCATTGTGAAAAATCCGGATATCCTGCTCTGTGATGAGCCGACCGGAGCGCTCGATTACAATACCTCCAAGGAAATATTAAAGCTGATCGAGGACGTCAATGTCAAATATGGAAATACGGTCATCATGGTCACACATAACGAGGCAATCCGGCATATGGCAGACCATGTCATCAAACTCCGTGATGGGGCAGTGCGTCATAACGATATCAATGAACATAAAATTTCAGCGGCAGATCTGGAGTGGTAGGGAGCTGTACTGGCGCACAAACTTGTGATGCGCTTAAAAACAGCGCAAGAATGGAGATAGTATGAAAAAGAAAAAAATCAAAAATCCGCTTATCAGACGAATACCGAGGGAATTGACAGGAGACTGGAAAAAGTATCTTGTGGTAAGTCTGTTCCTGATTCTGATGATCGGCTTTGTGTCCGGTATGTATGTTGCAAACGAGAGCATGATGACAGCGGCTGATGAGGGTGTTGGCAGATACAAGCTGGAAGACGGACACTTTGAATTAAAAAAGAAAGCAGACGAAACACTGCTTGATGCAATTAAGACAGGCGATAAAGCAGATGTCAGACAGTATTACATTGATGAGGCAAAAAAGAAGCTGGATAAAAAGTTCGATAGTGAATTTGAAGAAAAGTTCAAAAAAGAATTTGATGAGAAGTTTGAAACAGAATTTAGGGAAAAATTTGATGCAGAGTTCCAGTCAGAATTTGATGTTTCTTTTAATGCACAGATAAAGCAGATGCTGATGGCGCAGGGACTTGATGAAACAACTGCGGGAGTTATGCTTGATACAGCAGTGGCACAGGCAAAACAGTCCGGGCAGTACAACAAAGCCTATGATACAGCATATGAAAAAGCATATCCTAAGGCACATGACGAGGCATATGAGAAAGCGTTTGATGAGGCACATGACGAGGCATATGAGAAAGCATACGACGAAGCCTGGAACAAGGTTTTAGATGAGATCAATGAGAAATATGCGGATGCAGAAGAAAAATATGAATTGAACGATCCTGATTTTAAGGAAACTCCGGTTCATCTGTATGAAAATTTTTACAGGGATGAAGAGGAAGATCATGACAACGACGGAACTTCGGATGGAACAGTCCGTGTTTTTGCAAAGACAGATGATATCAATTTTGCATGCCTGATGGACGGAAGTTTCCCGGAAAAAGAGGATGAAATTGCCATTGACCGTATGCATGCTGACAATGTCGGGATAAAAGTCGGCGATGAGATCACAGTCGAAGAAGAAAAATATCAGGTCGTTGGTCTGATCGCATATGTCAACTATTCCACACTGCACGAAAAAAGCACGGATCTGATGTTTGATGCCTTAAAGTTTAACGTTGCAATGGTAACAGATGAGGGATTTGCAAAGTTACATAAGACGATTCATTACGATTATGCATGGAAGTATGAAAATGAGCCGTCAGATGAAAAAGAAGAGAAAAACCAGTCGGATGATTTTATGCGGGCGTTGCTCACACAGACCGTGGTAAATGACAATGAGATTGAAGATTATGTGCCAAAATATGCGAATCCGGCGATTCATTTTGCAACCGACGACATGGGCTCTGATGAGGCAATGGGAGGTGTGCTGCTTGATATTCTGATTGTCATCATCGCATTTATTTTTGCAGTTACGATCAGCAATACGATCACAAAAGAGTCATCTGCAATCGGAACATTGCGTGCGTCCGGCTATACGAAAGGGGAGCTGGTACGCCATTATCTGTCTATGCCGGTTATCGTTACCCTGATTTCCGCATTAGTCGGAAATGTGCTTGGCTATACGGTATTTAAAGATGTTGTGGTATCCATGTATTATAACAGTTACAGCCTTCCGACCTATGAGACGATCTGGAATCCGGATGCATTTTTTAAGACAACCCTGATACCGGTCGTGCTGATGTTTATGGTCAATCTGATCGTCATTATTAAAATGATGCAGCATACACCGTTACAGTTTCTGAGGCATGATCTGAAAAAAACAAAACGCAAAAAAGCAATGCGGCTGCCACATTTTAAATTTTTTAACAGATTCCGTCTGCGCATCATGTTTCAGAATGTGGCAAATTATCTGATTCTGTTTGTGGGAATTTTCTTTATCATGGTGATGCTTGCAATGGCAGTGGGAATGCCGGATACGCTTTCTTATTACAAAGAAAATGCAAAAAATATGATGTTTGCAAAGTATCAGTATGTTCTGAAATCTTTTGAGGATGAAGATGGAAATGTACTGACGACGGACAATAAAGACGCAGAAAAATTCAGTATGTGTTCTTTGCAGAAAAAAAGCGATGTAATAGATGAGGAAGTCTCTGTTTACGGTATTTCAGACAATAGTAAGTATGTAGAAATAAAAGGTATGCAGTCCCTGCAGGAAGATGAAGTTTATATTTCCAGATCATTTTCAGAAAAATATGAACTTAATGTCGGGGATACCGTTTCACTGGATGAAAAATATGAAAACAAACAGTATACGTTTACGATAGCCGGAATTTATGACCAGTGCGTAAACATTGCAGTATTTATGCCGATTGAAAATTACCGCATGGTATTTGAGCTGGACGAAGAGGCATTTAGTGGATATTTTTCAAATGAAGAGCTTGCAGATCTGTCGGAAGATGATATTGCAACGGTGATCACCGAGCGTGATATCACAAAGATGTGTGACCAGTTAGATCATTCCATGGGATCTTATATGGATTATTTCCAGATACTTTGTATCCTGCTTTCCGCAGTTTTGATCTATCTTCTGACAAAGCTGATCATTGAGAAAAATGAGAATGCAATTTCAATGACAAAGATTCTTGGATATGAGAATAAAGAAATCGCCAGCCTGTATCTGCTTTCCACAACGATCGTGGTTGTGATCGAAGATGCGGTCAGTGTTGTATTTGGAGCGTTTGTTATGAATCTGGCATGGAAAGCGATCTTGTTTAGTTACAGTGGATGGTTTGCATTTGTGATCCAGCCAGCCGGATATGTGAAAATGTTTGCATTTGTGCTGATCGGATATCTGTTTGTAATGATACTGGACTTTATGCGTATCAAAAAGATCCCGATGGATCAGGCACTCAAAAATGTGGAGTAGAGATTGCTGCTGTGCATATTTATTGTGTGACCGGTAACGAAAGATTTTTCGTAAAAATTTTTGGTTGCATTAAAAATGGCATTGTGCTACTATTGCAATAGAAATTTAAAGGAGAGGAACCAATGCGGAGATAATTTACTTTTGAAACATGAAAGAAAACAGAGTCAGCAAGAGAATGTGTGTCATATATGGCATGCGTTTGTCTGCTGATTCGGGATGATACATGGCATATATTGCACCGGTATAAGGAATAAAGTGCATGATATGTTGTGTAAATCTGAAGTTACAGCAGTATTGCAGAGGTGCAGTACGGCATATCATGTTGCCAAAAGTGGATTTGATTCTTGTATCCTCTCTTTTTTGTGTTAAAAAATGGCGGAAACGGACATTTTGTTGTCCGGGACAATCGATTTTATCTTACAATGTGCAATCTATTGTCTGCCAGATGTGATCATAAAATATGTGAGGTGTAAGAAAAATCCCATGGCAGCATGGGATTTTTTGTATGGGAGGAAAATCCTCTGCTCCTGCAAGAGGCAAATGCTATAAGAAACATAGCATGCATTTTCCTTCGCAAAACAATGAGGCTAGTGTGAAAAATACATTTTTCTCACGCAAGATTTGTGCTTACGCACAAACTTGAGATGCGCTTGAAAGCAGCGCAAGAATGGAGATTTTTATGTCACAGATTCAGGTAACAGATCTCACATATGGTTATGAGGGAAGTTTTGATACGGTTTTTGAAAACGTATCTTTTGGGATTGATACGGACTGGAAGTTAGGTCTGATCGGGAGAAATGGAAAAGGAAAAACAACTTTTTTAAATTTGCTGCGTGGAAAATATAAATATGAGGGGAATATCACATCGTCTGCAGTGTTTGATTACTTTCCATATCAGATATCTGAAAAACAAAGGGAAAATTGTGCATCCTTGTTTTTAGAAGAAGTAAAACCGGGATGTGAAGAATGGCGCGTGATCGTAGAACTTGGAAAGCTGCATGCGGATGCAGAGTTATTATACCGTCCATTTAAAAGTTTAAGTCATGGAGAGCAGACAAAAGTACTTCTTGCGGTGCTGTTTTCCGGGGAAAATGATTTTCTGCTGATCGATGAGCCAACGAATCATTTGGACATGCATGCAAGGGAATGTGTGAAAGAATATCTGTGCGGCAAAAAAGGGTTTATCCTGATATCGCATGACAGGGATATTTTAGATGCATGCATTGATCATGTACTGGTTTTAAATCGAAAGACGATCGAGGTACAGAGCGGCAATTTTTCAAGCTGGTGGGAAAACAAGACGCGGATGGATCATTTTGCGATGGAGGAAAATGAAAAACATTTGAAAGAAATCGCATCTTTAAAACAGGCGGCGGCAAGAAGCCGAAAGTGGGCGGATAAAAACGAAGCGACGAAAATAGGCTATGATCCGGTCAAAGAGCATGACCGCTCGGGTGCAACGAGAGCATATATCGGTGCCAAGACAAAAAAGATGCAGAGCCGTGTGACACAGTATGAACGCCGGATGGAGAGGAAAATACAGGAGAAAGAGGGGCTTTTGCAGGATATTGAACAGCCTGTCAGTTTAAAAATTATGCCGCTTTCCTATCATAAGGAACGTCTGATTTCCTGCCAGGAACTTTCGGTGCGGTATGAAGGTGCAGAGGACAATGTATTGAAAAATCTGACCTTTGAACTGGTGCAGGGGGAGCGTGTCTTTTTACATGGAGAAAACGGATGTGGAAAATCGACGCTGATCAAGACGATTCTGCAGCAGGTAAATATCGGACAGGCAGGTTATGAGATGAAAAATGTGCAGCAGATCAATACACAGCAGTCAGGCAGCAGTTATGCAAAATTGCTTGTGACAGACGGAGAAATCCGAACAGCTTCTAATCTGGTGGTGTCATATATTAATCAGGATACCAGCTTTCTGCGTGGTGATATCAGAGATTTTTGCAGGGAAAGAAATTTAGAAGAAAGTTTATTTTTTGCATTACTGCGCCAGCTTGACATGGAACGGACACAATTTGAGAAAAGACTCGAAGAGTTTTCGGAGGGGCAGAAGAAAAAAGTACTGATTGCCGCGAGTCTGATGACACCGGCACATGTGTACATCTGGGATGAACCGCTCAACTATATTGATGTTTTTTCAAGAATGCAGATCGAGCAGCTGATCCTTCGGTATCAGCCGACCATGATCCTTGTCGATCATGATATCAGGTTTCAGGAGAAAATCGCAACGCGTGTTGTGGAACTGTAAAGCTGTGATCCGACCGTTTTTGTAATCTGGCGATCAGAAGAGGAGGATAAAAAATGTTAGAACGGATTGAAAATGTAAATGAACAGGTAATAAAAAAAATGTTTTTATTATATGCAGAATCCATGGCGGATATGGAGGGGAAATTTAAAAATCGTGATGAAATGGAGGCATCATATGCGGCGTTTTTAAAGGAGTTTATCGAAAATCCAAAGCAGATGGTGTTTGCTGAAACTGTAGAAAAACAGTGGGTATGCGGACTCAGGGCAGTTGAGTCAGAGCCGGGGAAATGGTTTTTTGAGGCAGTTGAGACGAGGCCGGGGCAGAGAAACAGAGGATATGGTAAAAAACTGATACGTCATGTAACGGAGTTTTTGAAAGGCACAGGCGCAAAAAAGATAGATTGCATTATAGGAAAAAGTAATTTATCATAAATAAAAATGCATTCGGATTGTGGATTTAAAGAAACGAAGGAGCCGCCGGTAAATTGTTGGGGAGAGCTTGAGGAGGGAAGAATTCTTTTCCGGCTTGAAATTTGATCATATGCCATTTTGCACATGGTATAATCAATGAATTTATCTGCCATATGCTCAATCGCTGATACAGGAGAGAAAAGAGGAATACAATGATAAATATTATAGAAATCAAAGATCTGGATGCCCCGGAGCTGCAGATTTATTACAATTTAAATGAAGCACAGCTTTTTCACTATTTTGAGCCGAAGCCGGGGATTTTCATTGCGGAAAGTCCGAAGGTGATCAAGCGTGCCTTAGATGCCGGCTGTGTGCCGATGTCATTTCTGATGGAAAAAAAGCATGTAAAGACGCAGGCAAAAGAAATTCTTGCGCGCTGCGAAAAATTACAAAGCCAGGACATCAAACAGACAGACAAGATGGAAGCAGAGAATGGAAATTCAAGCATGGCGGCGGAGCATGATATTCCAGTCTGCACAGCAGAGTGTGAGATTCCCGTCTACATTGCAGAAATCGAGGTGCTGGCAAAGATCACCGGCTATCAGCTGACACGCGGCATGCTATGTGCCATGTACCGTCCCACACTGCCTTCGGTGGAGCAGATCTGCAAGAATGCAAGGCGTGTTGCAATTTTGGAAAATGTGGTAAATCCAACAAATGTCGGAGCAATTTTCCGTTCTGCGGCGGCACTTGGAATGGATGCAGTTCTTTTGACATCAGCCTGTGCAGATCCGCTGTACCGGAGAGCAAGCCGTGTCAGCATGGGAACAGTATTCCAGATACCGTGGACATATTTTGATAAAAATGCATGCTGGCCGGACGGTGCGATGGATGTGCTGCATAAGCTGGGATATAAAACGGCGGCAATGGCACTTCGGGATGACTCCGTGAGTATAGATGATGAAAAAATGATGGCGGAGGAAAAGTTAGCAATCGTTCTCGGAACGGAAGGTGACGGACTGGCAGATCACACGATCGCAGACTGTGACTATACGGTGAAAATTCCGATGACACATGGTGTGGATTCACTGAACGTGGCGGCTGCAAGTGCGGTGGCATTCTGGCAGCTTGGGATGAAGTGCGAACAGTAACAAACTAACTTCTTAGAGAAAGATGGAAGTGTGAAAAATAAGATTTTTCACACGCAAGAATGGAGATTTATATGAAAGTAGTAGCAGCAATCGATTCATTTAAGGGAAGCATGACGTCCATGGAGGCTGGAAATGCTGTAAAGAAAGGAATTCTGGCAGCAAAACCAGATGCAGAAGTATGGTTAAGTCCACTCGCAGATGGCGGTGAAGGAACCGTGGATGCATTGATCGAAGGCTTGGGAGCAGAAAAAATACCGGTTACCGTGGCAGGACCGCTTGGAGAAAAAGTGTCGTGTTATTACGGTTTTTTAGAAGAGACAAAAACGGCTGTCATGGAAATGGCATCTGCTGCGGGAATCACGCTTGTGATAAAGAAAGATCCGCTGCGTGCATCTACCTATGGAGTGGGGGAGATGATTGCAGATGCCCTGAAACGAGGATGTAAAAATTTCATGATTGGAATTGGTGGAAGTGCAACCAACGATGGCGGCATCGGAATGTTAAAGGCGCTTGGATTTGAATTTTTTGATGAAGATGGAAATGATGTGGGAGAGGGCGCGGCTGCGCTTGCAAAGATTGAGGTGATCCGGACTGAAAATAAAAATTCGCTGCTTTCCGGTGCAAAATTTCAGATTGCCTGTGATGTGAAAAATCCGCTTTGCGGCAAACAGGGTGCAACTTACATATTTGGACCACAAAAAGGTGTGACGGAAGAGCAGAAGTCTAAGGTCGATGAGGCAATGAAACATTATGCGGATGTGACCAAAGAAAGTTTAGGCTGTGACTTTGCGGACTGTGAGGGCGCCGGTGCAGCGGGAGGACTCGGATACGCGTTCCTTTCGTATCTTGCGGGAGAATTAATACCGGGGGTGGAACTGATTTTGCAGGCAACCGGTCTGGAAGAAAAAATGAAAAATGCGGATGTTGTGGTGACCGGAGAAGGACGTCTGGATGCACAGACGGTTATGGGGAAAGCACCGGTCGGTGTTGCTGCGCTGGCAAAAAAATATAATGCGAAAGTCATCGCATTTGCAGGGAGTGTTGCACCGGAAGCTTCCGTCTGTAATCAGACAGGGATTGACGCATTTTTCCCGATCGTAAGAGGCGTGACAACATTAGAAGAAGCAATGAAAAAAGAAAATGCAATGGAAAATATAGCCGCCACGGCAGAGCAGGTATTTCGGCTGCTGTGAGGGAAAAGAATGGAGATTTGTGTGAAAATACATTTTTTCACACGCAAGAAAGGGGGTTAATATGATTCGTTTTGAAGAAATTACAACAAAAAATGTCTGGGATGTATGTATGATGATGGTCTTTTGATTGGTTTTGTGATGCTGGGCTATGGGAAGACCGGCGATGAAGATGATCCTGAAATAGCAGAGAATAACTACTGCCTGTGCCTCACTTTGAATTGACGGAGTACTGGGCAAATGAATTACTTCGGCTGGTGTTAGAAGGTAGGTAGTCTATCAAAGATAGAGGAGTTAGTGTAAAAGTAAGATTTTACGCAGGAATGGAGATAAACATGAGATATAAGATCAGTCATGCCCTCGTGCAGTTTGGCGGAGATGTGATTTTACGTGATGTCAATTTTGAGGTGCATGATAAAGAAAAAATCGCCATTGTAGGACGAAACGGCTGTGGAAAGACCACGCTGCTGCGTCTGATCGCGGGCGATATTTCGATGAATAATTTAGACAGCGATGAAGAATGTGGTATTACGATGGCAGGAAAACAGGAGATTGGTTTCCTGCGTCAGGTTAATTTTACGGAAAAAGATGTGACCGTGGAAGAGGAAATCAAGAAAGTATTTGAGCCGGTGTTTGCGTGTGAAAAGCGGATGCGGGAACTTGAAAATGAGATGAAAACTTCCGCGGACAAACAGCTTTTGCGCGAATATGACAACTTACAAAGCCGTATGGAGGCAATGCGGGGATATTCGTGGCAGCAGGATATGGAGACTATGTTTCAGAGGTTCGGGTTTGCGTTAGAAGATCTGAAACGCCCGATCGGAAGTTTTTCCGGTGGACAGCAGACGAAAGTGGCATTTATCAAACTGCTGTTAAAACGTCCAGATATCATGCTGCTCGATGAGCCGACCAACCATCTGGATCTTCCGACGATCGAGTGGTTAGAAGGGTATTTAAAGTCTTATGATAAGGCGGTCATCATTGTCTCACATGACCGTATGTTTTTAGACAAAGTGATCGATGTGACCTACGAGATCGAATATCATGAGATCAAACGTTATGCCGGCAATTACACGGCATTTATAAAGCAAAAGGAAGAGGCACTCATCAAGCAGGAAAAAGACTATGAGGAGCAGCAAAAGGAGATCAAACGTCTGACAGACTGGATCGAAAAATGGAAAAATACGCCAACGAAAGTTGCTGCAACGCGTTCAAAGCGTATGGCGATCGAGCACATGGTAAAGATTGAAAAGCCGAGACATTTTGATACGAAAGCATTTCATGCGCGATATGTGCCGCATATTGAGAGCTACACAAATGTGATCCATGCCAAAAATCTTGAGATCGGTTATGATACCGTCTTAAGTAAAGTATCATTTCTGCTTCAAAAGAAAGAACGCCTGGCGATCATAGGTGAGAACGGCAAAGGAAAGTCAACGCTCTTGAAAACATTAGTTGGGGAGCTTCCTGCGTTAGGCGGTGAATTTTCATTTGGTCAGAATGTGGAGTGGAGCTATTTTGACCAGCAGAAAGCTGTGCAGGAACATTTCAGGGAGGATCAGACCGTGCTTGAAAATTTCTGGGAGGCATATCCGTCTTATATGAGGGAGGAAGTCCGCAGTGCACTGGGGGGATTTTTATTTTCCGGAGAAGATGTAGAAAAGAAGATGGGACAGCTTTCCGGCGGAGAAAAAGTCCGTCTCGCACTCTGTAAAATGCTGCAGACCAAACCGAATCTTTTGATCTTAGATGAGCCGACGAACCATATGGATATTGTTGGAAAAGAGGCGTTAGAACAGATGTTAAGAGAGTACGAGGGAACAGTACTTTTCGTCTCACATGACCGTTATTTTATCAGCAGGATCGCAACCGGGATTTTGGAGTTTTCCGAGAGTGGTGTGAAACAATATGCCATGAGCTATGAGGAGTATCTTGCAGAAAAACAAAAAGAGATGGAGATTTCCGGAAAAGGGCGAGGAATGTCACAGAGTGCGAGGTATGTGTCAGGAAATGATACACAAAATTCTGTGGGGAATGAGAAACACAATCAGCATCAGAGTGGCATAAAAACAGACGCAGATGTTCCTACTTTAACGGATGTGTTTGACAAAAAAACTTATTACAATCCGGGCAAAATCCGTTCAAGACTGCAGCACCAGTTAGAAAAATATGAAAAAATGTTAGAGGAGAGCGAAGAAAAACTCGCTGAAATAAAAATGCAGTTCATGGATCCGGAGCTTGCCAGTGACTATCCGAAGCTGATGGAACTGCAGAATGCACTTGACGCAGAGGAAAAGAACCAGGAGAGTCTGTTAGAGCGGATGCTTGAGACGGAGACAGAACTTGCAGAATTTGAGGAGGATTGAGAATACAGACATGAATCAATTAAAAAAGAACACAGCATACTACCATCTTCCAGGCCTGTTTGAGTTTTATGAATTGTACCATGTGTTTCTGCCACTATTCCGGGAACACAGAGAATACTTTTACGACTGGTGTGAGATAGGCTCTGTCTATGGTGCCCCGTCAGATTGTATCTGGGGTGGAGGTCGTACTTCGTTCGGGGATCACGACCCACAGGAGGTTTTTGCGTTGATGCAGGAATACGGAATCTCAGCGCGGCTTACATTCAGCAATTCCCTGCTTGGGCAGGAACATCTTTGGGATAAGAAATGCAATCATCTCTGCACTTTATTTGAGAAAAGTGAGGGTGTCAGAAATGGTGTCATTATCTATTCGGATCTGTTGTTGGAATATCTGAGAAAAAATTATCCGGGATTTTATTTTGTTTCATCCACCACCAAGGTTCTGACGGATTTTGAGCAGTTCGTAAGGGAAGTAAACAGGGAGGAGTTTCTTTACGTCGTACCGGATTTCCGGTTGAATAAGGTTTTTGATAAATTAAATACATTGACAGGGGCACAGAAAGCCAAAGTGGAATTCTTATGTAATGAATGCTGCTGGTTTGGCTGTGGGGACAGGAAAATCTGCTATGAAGCTGTCAGCCGCAAAAACCTTGGAGAAAATGGCCCGGATCACCGCTGTGCAGATCCGGATGCAGGGAATGGCTATCGTTTTTCGAAGGCAATGGAAAATCCCGGGTTTATTGGAGTGGATGATATGAAAAACAGCTATCTGCCGATGGGATTTTCCAATTTTAAAATCGAAGGCAGGGGACTTGGCAGCGCCCTGATTCTGGAGTTTCTGCTCTATTATATGACAAAACCTGAGTATCAGCTGCAGGTCAGAGAGGAGATATATCTGGATAATATGCTGGATCTTTTTTAAATAAGTCCCTTTAACACTTTCTTGTTATGGTACATCATCTCATCTGCACGTTCACGCACTTTTTCTATGTCGGCATCATCCGGTGTGGCTAACGCATATCCGCATGCGATTCCAACTTCGGTTGGAATGATATTTTTATTATTGAGTATCGCAATATCCTGCTGCATCTTTTGGATAAAACGTTCTATCTGGAATTCTGCCGCATCCGGGATGAGGCAGCAGAATTCGTCGCCTCCGATACGGTAACATTTGCCAAACCGATCAAAAGTGGTTTCTATGATATGTGCAGAATGAATGATATAGGCATCCCCCGAACTGTGACCGTAGTTGTCGTTGCACATCTTGAGATTGTTAAGATCAAACGTTACCACCATATAATTTTTAATATTCTTTTCATTATATATAAAGTAGTCATAGGCATTTCTGTTGTAAAATCCTGTCATGGAATCATTCAGTGCAAATTGTTCGAGTTCCTCTATCCTGCGCCCTTTTTTCAAACTGGCGACAGCCTGTCTTGCGGACTCTAAACCGAGGATTATAATAAATACAAGGAAAGATAATCTTCCCCAAATTCCGGAATTACTTCTTGTTTTGTAATAACTGGCAATATCCACAATAGTTGCAATGACGACGAAGGCAAGAGCTGCCATGCAGACTTTCAGTCTCTGATCAGCCTGTTTTTTTATAATTTTATATATGATAACTGTGATCAGATAAATCAGCACTATACAAATGGAAAGGTGAGTGATCCAGACGCTTCTTCGAAACTCATAGAATCCGGTAAAGTGCAGCAAGCTGCAGACAACTGTCTGAAGCATACACAGATTGCAGAAGATCTTCCAGATTTTATCATCATTGATCTCAAGGAAGCTCTTTACAAACATCAAAAATGGGATAGGCATTATCATCAGAAACATAAAAGCAGCAAAAGCAGATGATCTTCTGTTTAGGAGCATCAGAGAACAAACATCTGTCTCATTGGTGGCCCAGAGTCCAAGCAATATGGAGAATATCCCCAGATAAAAAAGAGTTCCGTCTATATGGCTGCTGTTGTGAATAAACACCCAGTAACACGTGATAAAAAAACCGGCTAACAGAATAAATACACTCGCTATAAAAGTGGGCATAGACTGACGCAATATGCCTGTATAGATTTCATTTCCGGTTCCTATATAATATTGTTCAATTTGACCGGCTGTTTCCGGATAACAGGGTTTCAGCCTGACTATGACTGTTTCTGTATATGCCGGCAGTTTTACAAAATTCCAGACATTTCCTGTTGTATGCCCCCATATTCCACCGGAATCATCCAAATTGTATATTACGTTGTTTTTAGTAAAAACGGTCACATGCTGATGTGAGGTAAAAAATACAAGTGAGCCTCTGCTGTTTTCATTGCGGTTAATGTTAAAACTAAGCAGTACCATTCCATCATCCAGGTATTGTATTTTGTCAGGCTGACGTGCTTTGAGTTTGCTTACAGAGGCTGCATCCTGATTTGTAAATATGGTACAAAGCAGGAGCATGATAAATAATGTCAAAATTACGCCTGTCAACATTTGCTGTGCGTTTTTTTCTTTATTTTGTCTTAAGTTCATCTATGATCAGATCTCCACAAATAATATTTTTACTTTATTTTACCATGTTATGGGATAATATTCTATAATATTGCGTGGATTTTTGATGGCGTTCAAGATATAATAAGACTGCCGGGCGAAGCGAGTCAAGATACTTGTATAAGTGGCAAACGGCGAATTGGATAAATAAAGGAGCAAAAAATGTACACACTATTATTACTGTTAATTTACATGGCATTTATAAGTCTTGGCTTACCGGACTCTCTGCTTGGTTCGGCATGGCCGATCATGCATGAGGCATTTTCGGTGCCGCTGTCCTATGCGGGACTGGTCACAATGATCATCTCTGCAGGGACGATCTGTTCAAGTTTAATGTCGGAACGCCTGACAAAGAAATTTGGAACACAGATCGTTACGGTATGCAGTGTCCTGTTAACGGCAGCTGCCTTGTTTGGTTTTTCGACGTCGAGCGCATTTTACATGTTGTGCCTGTGGGCGATTCCGTATGGACTTGGCGCAGGAGCTATCGATGTGGCACTCAATAACTATGTTGCATTGCATTATTCATCAAAACATATGAGCTGGCTGCATTGTTTCTGGGGCGTGGGAACAATCATCAGCCCGTACATAATGAGCTATGCACTGACCACCTCATCCTGGCAGAACGGTTACCGCATGGTATCTTTTCTTCAGATGGGGATCACAATGATTCTGTTTGTGACACTTCCGGTCTGGAAAGTCAACAAAACGGCAGAACAGCAGGAAGAGCAGCACGAGGTGATTGGAATACGCGGTGCAGTGAAGATCAAAGGCGTACCACAGCTCTTGCTTGGATTTTTCTCTTACTGTGCATTGGAATCTACACTGATCCTCTGGTCAAGCAGTTATCTGGTCGGTGCAAAAGGTATCTCTGCGGAGCGTGCGGCGGCATATGCGGCATTGTTCTGCAGCGGTATCACGCTCGGAAGATTTTTGGCAGGATTTGTGACGGAAAAATTAGGTGATCATAAGATGATCAGGCTTGGCACAACTATTTTACTGGCTGGCTGTGCTGCAGTACTTCTGCCGATTCCGTCTGACACGGCAGCTCTGGCAGGACTTGTCGTGATGGGGATTGGATGTGCACCGGTCTACCCATCGATCATTCACGCAACACCGGCAAATTTTGGAGAGAAAAATTCCCAGGCAATCATCGGTATCCAGATGGCGAGTGCTTATGTCGGCTCTACATTTATGCCGCCGGTTTTTGGACTGATCGCAAATCATATTTCCATCACACTGCTGCCGGTCTATGTGCTGATTTTCATTGTGTTAATGTTTTTCATGGTGGAAAAGACATTCCGGCTGGTGCGGTAATAGAGAAGAAAACAAAAAATGAAGGGAGACTGTTTCACAAACCGTGAACAAAAAGATATGAGCAATTTACACACACACGACAACAAAAGAAGTTCTTTTTCCGGGAAACTGGGTTATGTACTGTCCGCCGCAGGTGCGTCCGTAGGACTTGGAAATATCTGGAGATTTCCATATCTGGCGGCAAAATACGGTGGAGGGATTTTTCTTCTGATCTATATTTTACTGGCACTGACGTTTGGATATACGATGATCATGGCTGAGTCGGCACTTGGACGCATGACAAGGAAAAGTCCGGTGGGAGCGTTTCAGGCATTTGGAAAAGCCGGATGGCTGTCAGCCGGTGGATGGATCAATGCGATCATCCCGGTATTGATCGTGCCGTATTATTCCGTGATCGGCGGCTGGGTGATCAAATACCTGATCGAGTATATCAGGGGAAATGGAAAAATGCTGGCGGCAGACGGATATTTTTCGGAGTTTATCTCAGATGGAGTATCCACGGAACTCTGTTTTATCCTGTTCTGTCTGTTCACTCTGACGATCATTTACGCAGGGGTGCGAAACGGAATCGAACGTGTATCGAAATTTATGATGCCGATACTGATCGTGTTATCCGTCCTGATTGCGGTGTATTCCGTGACAAGACCGGGCGCCATGGAGGGAGTAAAATATTTTCTTGTGCCAAATGTGAAAAACTTTTCCTGGATGACGGTGGTAGCGGCGATGGGACAGATGTTTTATTCGCTGTCGATTGCAATGGGAATCCTCATTACCTTTGGATCCTATATGAAAAAAGAAACATCACTGGAAGATTCCACAAGAAATGTGGAAGTGTTTGACACGGCGATTGCTATTATGGCGGGACTGATGATCATTCCGGCGGTGTTCTCATTTTCGGGCGGCGACCCGGATACTCTGCAGGCGGGACCGGCATTGATGTTTATTACGATTCCAAAAGTGTTTGAGAATATGGGATTTGGGACAGTAGTTGGAATCTTATTTTTCCTGCTAGTACTGTTTGCAGCAGTAACAAGTTCTATCGCATTGACTGAGAGCGCGGTTTCTACCTTTGAGGATGAGCTGGGATGGAGCAGAAGAAGAGCAACGGTTTTAGTCGGAGTGATCATGATCGCGCTTGGAAGTTTATCTTCACTGGGATATGGACCGTTAGTAGGCATTAAAATTATCGGCATGCAGTTTTTGGATTTCTTTGATTTTCTGACGAACTCTGTGATGATGCCGATTGCGGCAATGCTCACAAGCCTGTTTGTATCGAGAATCGTCGGAATGAAGCGGATGGAAGAGGAGATCATGCACGGAGAGAGCACATTCCGCAGGAAAAAGATTTTTATTGTGATGATCAAATATCTGTGCCCGGTCTTTGCACTGATCATACTGATCAGTTCCGTGGCAAATGCATTTGGCTGGATAGCAATGTAAAAAGGAGAAACAAATTTTGAATTTATATCAGACACTCAAACACTATTTTGGATACGACACCCTCCGGCCTGGTCAGCAGGACTTGATGGAAGGCATCTTAAATGGCAGCGACGTCCTCGGCATCATGCCGACCGGCGCCGGAAAATCACTCTGTTATCAGGTTCCGGCACTGATGCTGCCCGGTATCACGATCGTGATCTCACCGCTCATCTCCTTGATGTCTGACCAGGTCAAGGCACTGAACCAGGCAGGCGTACATGCGGCATACATCAACAGCTCACTGACGGAAAATCAGATCCGGGCGGCGCTTTTGTATGCGGCACAGGGACAGTACAAGATCATCTACGTCGCGCCGGAGCGGTTAAATACCATGCGTTTTTTAGATTTTGCATGCCGGGCAGACATTTCGATGGTGACAGTGGATGAGGCACACTGTATTTCCCAGTGGGGACAGGATTTCAGGCCAAGCTATTTAGAGATTGCAGATTTTCTTGCAAGACTGCCGAGACGCCCTGTGGTCAGCGCATTTACGGCGACAGCGACCGAGCGCGTCAAACAGGATATCACGGGAAGTCTGCACCTGCAGAATCCGGTGACTGTCGTGACCGGGTTTGACCGGCCGAATCTTTTCTTCCGTGTCGTAAAGCGAAAAGGTGGAAAAGAGACGGACAACAGTATTTTAAATTATGTCAAAAGGCATGAGGATGAGAGCGGGATCATCTACTGTGCGACAAAAAAGAATGTGGATAGTGTCTGTGAACTTTTATTGCAGCACGGCATTCTGGCAGGGCGGTACCATGCGGGGCTTTCTTTGGAAGAACGGAAAGAGAGTCAGGATGATTTTACCTATGACAGGATCCGTGTGATGGTTGCAACCAACGCATTTGGAATGGGGATCGACAAATCCAATGTGCGTTATGTTCTCCATTATAATATGCCGCAAAGCCTTGAATATTATTACCAGGAGGCGGGAAGAGCCGGGCGCGACGGGGAGGAAGCGGAGTGTGTGCTTTTCTTTTCCAAACAGGATATCATGATCAACAAACGGCTGCTTGACTATAAGGCGACAGAGGGCGGTTATACGGCAGGAGATCCGGCAGTCCGGGCAAATGAACAGCGGAAACTGAATCAGATGATTCACTACTGTGAGACAGATGAGTGTCTGCGCCAGTATATCCTGAACTATTTTGGGGATCACAGTCCGTGCATCTGTGAAAAATGCAGTAACTGTGTTGTGACAGAGGACGAGGCGGAGGAAAATTATATCGAGACCGGACGTGCAAAGAAAAAGACAGCAGAACTTGCAGATTTAACGGAAGAAGGGCAGGAGCTGTTTGAGAAACTGCGCAAATGCCGGTCAGAACTTGCTGCAAAACAGGGTGTGCCGCCGTTTATCATCTGTTCTGATAAGACGTTGAAAGATATGTGTGCCAGATGTCCGGCAGATAAAACACAGATGGCGGATGTATACGGAATGGGTGCACAGAAGATTGCAAGCTACGGGGAAAGTTTTGCAGAGATCATCCGGATGTTTTTGCAGACGCATGAATCCGGAAATATGACGACAGGAAAGACAGAAGGAGCTGCGGTAGTAGAAACTGTGTCGAAGCCCCCGGCGGGAAAAAAGAAACAGCCGTTTTATATTGCACCGGAAAAATTAGATCAGGTAACGTTTTCTGACGCCTGCATGGTATCGGAACTGACCGACCGGATCAATGCGCTCTGTGAGGAAAAAGACCGCAAAAAGCTGACGGCTGCTTTTGTCAATGATCTGCTCGTACAAAAAGGCTATTTGAAGGAAGAGGAACAGGACGAAACCCGCATCAGACGTGTGACCGAAAAAGGCATTGCAGCGGGAATATGCGAAGAGGAAAGACGGTCAAAATTTGGCGGCGGGCATTATTATGCACTGATCCACACGAGGGAGAGTCAGGAAATGATCGTGGCGGAGCTGAAAGCATATTTTACTGATTTTCCATCCGGTTCAGCTCCGGCAGAACCGTAAACAGCATTGTGATAAAACACAGACTGCCACCGATCACATTTGATACGGGTTCTGCAAGAAATACGCCGTCCGTTCCCATGTGGAAAGTGTATGGCAGAAGATAGGTCAGCGGTACAACAATAAACACCTTACGCAGCAGGGAAAAGAAGATCGCCTGTTTCCGTTTGTTTAAAGATTTGAAAACAGTCTGACCGATATACTGCAGATCCATAAAGATAAATGCAGCAAAATACAGTTTTAATGCGGGAACGGCATCTGCTGACAGTGCTGTATCCGAACTGAAAACACTAATTAAATATTCCGGGGCGAGAATGATCACGCTCCACATGAGGCCGGTATAGACGAGCGCCATAAGAGCCATCGTGATGCCGGCTTTTTTGACGCGCGTGGGGCGGAGGGCACCATAGTTGTAGCTTATGATTGGGGAGGAACCTTCCGTGATCGCATAGATCGGAGTTTCCACCATCTGGCGGACACTTGAGACAATTGTCATGACAGAGACGTACACATCGCCACCGGTGACGGAGAGTACATGATTGCAGCAGATGGAGACGAGACTGTTGGTGAGCTGCATGATAAAACCGGATGTACCGAGGCTGATGATACTTTTCGCGAGAGGAATGCAGGAGGAAAGTTCATTTTTTCGAAGCAGGCGGACTTTGATCTCCGCTTTGCGGCGCAGAAAATGAAACACAAACAGTGCAGATAAAATCTGTGACAATACAGTGGCGGCCGCTGCACCGTTTACGCCCAGATGGAAGGTAAAAATAAAGAGCGGATCCAGGAGAATGTTTGCGATTGCACCGATTGCCACGGAAAACATCCCGGTTGTGGAATAACCCTGTGCATTGATAAAAGGGTTCATGCCGGTAGCAATCATGGATGGAAGTGTACCGAGCAGATACAGCATCATATAAGGTCTGGCAAAAGTCAGAGCATTTTTTGAGGCACCAAAAAGAATGAGAAGCGGTTTTGCAAAGAGAAGACCGGTTCCCATCAGGAGGAGTGCACTGGCACATACCATGGAAAAAGAGGTATTTAAGATCCTGTTTGCCTGTTCTTTATCACCTTTTCCACGGTTGATCGAAAAAAGCGGTGCGCCGCCGCTCCCGAACAGATTGCTGCAAGCCGTGATGATCATAATAAGCGGAAAACAAAGTCCGACAGCACCAAGCGCTGTGGTCCCGATATTCGGGATACGACCAATATAAATGCGGTCTACAATGTTATAGAGCAGACTTAAAATCTGAGCTGCAAGCATAGGGAGGGCAGCGCTTAATATATTTTCAGTTACGGTTCCGTTTTCAAAATCAATGCGTTTCATGGTAATCCTCATTTTTGTGAAAAATTTAATTCTTGAAAACCAGTATAGCATAAATTATAATATATAAAAAATATTTATTTTATATCATAAAACAATATTTTTTATATATACTGACAAAAACAGGAGAAGAGGGAAACATGGAAATCAGACAGTTGGAATATTTTCGTGCAGTGGTGGAAGAGGGAACGGTGAGTGGTGCTGCGAAAGTTCTTAAAATGACACAGCCACCGGTCAGTTATCAGATGAAAATGCTTGAAGAAGAACTTAATGTACAGCTTTTTTTTCGTGGAACAAAGAAAATTACATTGACAGAAGCTGGAAAGGTGTTGTATGCAAGGTCTGGCAGCATTTTAAAAATGTTAGATGTTACAAAGCGTGAGGTGGTCAAGGCAAGCCAGTCTGCAACGATACATATTGGTATTACACCATCTACGGTTCTGATGATGTCAGAATATATTGAGAGGTTTTCAAAACAATATCCGGGGATTCATTTTGATATTCATGAGGGATCGACATTCAATTTAAAAGAACAATTAGAAAAGCACATGATAGATATCACAACACTGCGTACGCCGATCACGCTGAACGGTTGTAAGACAAAGAGGCTGATTCGGGAAAAACTGGCTGCCGTGGCAGCAGATGGATATGAGGGAATAGAGGGATTCAGGAAAAAGGATGGATCACAGATTAGTTTGAGAGAATTGTCAAAGGAACATCTGATATTATCACACCGGTATCGGAATTATATTATTTCAGCGTTTGAGGCTGTTGGACTGACCTGCGATATCTATTATGAATGTGAGGATGCAAGAACAGCGATGACAATTGCAGAAAAAGGGATTGGAGTGGCAATTTTGCCAGAGTCCATGCGTGTGTCTGACTCGATGAGTGTTTATGGCATTACGGACGCTGATCTTACAACCGAGATATTGTTAGCATGGCGCGAGGAACGTTTGCCGGCAGAAGTGGAAGCATTTATTAAGGAAATGGAATTCGAGGAGGATTAACATGACGAAAGAAGAAAAAATTGCACGTTACAGTAAATTGAATCAGGAAGTGGTACCAGGGAAAAATGCGATGGCAAATAAGGCAGTGCAGGAGCTTGCGGAAAGACATCATGCAAAATATATAGATATCAATGATCCGTTAAAAGACCGGGATGGAAATCTAAAAGCAGAGTATACGATTGAGGGAATGCATATCAAGGAAGAAGGCTACCGTGCGATCTTTGATCTGTTTATGGGGTATGCAAAAGAGCCACGATGGAACGTCTGAAATATAGTTTGTCTTGTATGCAGGTCATAAAGATGCATAGTCTTTTGCTTCCTCTGTGACAGTTTCGTATGCGAAAAGAATCATTTTCAAAAGATTTTGGCTCTGCCATCCGTCAGAATGTATCAGCCATTCGAAATAGCGTTGTCGTGTGAAAATAAATGTGTTAAAATATTCTAATTCACGACAATAGTTCTGTCTGGGATTTATGCAGCCGGTTGTTGTATAATTGAGGTAATGGTTCGGGATAGAAGAGGAAAAACATGAATATAAAAAAGATAAAAGCCGTAATTTTTGATATGGACGGCACACTGATCGACACGGAAAAATATTACCGCATGTTCTGGCCAAAGGCATTGGCGCATTTTGGGTATGAAATGACGGATGAACAGGCACTTACCATGCGGTCACTTGGGCAGCCATATGCACCACAGCATTTAAAAGAAATGTTTCATGATCCGGATCTGGATTATACGGCGATACGAAATTATCGCAAGCAGATCATGGGAGAGTGTTTGAAAAAAAATGGAATTGAGATCAAAAAAGGTGCAATCGAACTTCTTGATTATTTAAAGGCACAGGGTATTCGCCGTGCAATCGCGACGGCGACAGATCAGGTGCGTACGGAACAGTATTTAAAGCAGCTTGGTCTTTACGGTTATTTTGATCAGATCATCTGTGCAACGATGGTGGAACATGGAAAGCCTTCACCGGATATCTATCAGTATGCATGCAGACAGCTTGCACTTTTGCCGGAGGAATGTATCGCAGTTGAGGATTCCCCAAACGGTGTATGCAGTGCTTATGGTGCAGGCTGTAATGTTGTGATGGTGCCGGATCAGACCGAACCGGATGAGGCATTGCGTGGGAAGCTGGCAGCGAGGGTGGATTCGTTAGATGAGATCATAAAGCTGTTTAAGAAATTCCCTGGTCTGACAAAGGAAGACGAGGAGCATCAGCTCAGTAAAATCATAGAGATTGCGCAGGATAATTTAGATCATGCGAAAGAAGATATCCGGAAGATCAATGAAGATCTTGCCGATCTCCTCGAAGTCTACGATGCAAAGGATAAGGAAGGACTGGCACTCTGGAACAATGCAACCGCGCGGTTAAAGGAGGATGAACGGGAACTGGTGCGCTATGAAAAGGCGCGTAAGAAGCCGTATTTTGGGCGTATTGATTTCAGGGATCCAAAGGCGAAAGCGGATGAGGCTTATTATATTGGAAGAGTCGGCATCACGGACAGCAGCTCTGATCCGGTCGTGCTCGACTGGCGGGCACCGATTGCATCAGTATACTATGAGAGCAGGATGGGAACATGCCAGTATACCGTGAGCTCTGAGGGGACATTTGAGATTGATCTGAAACGCAAGCGCACTTACGAGATTGAAAATGACCGGTTAAAAGATTTCTTTGATTCGGATGTGGTCGCCAACGATGAACTGCTGACAAAATACCTTGCAAAAAATAAAAAGGCAGTTTTGGGCGAGATCATTGCGACGATCCAGAAAGAGCAGAACCTCATTATCCGCCGTTCGCCGAAAACGAACATCATTGTGCAGGGTGTCGCCGGTTCCGGAAAAACGACAGTGGCGATGCACCGTATTTCCTATATTCTATATAATTATAAAGATGATTTCCGCCCGGAGGACTTTTATATTATAGGAAGCAACCGGATCCTTTTGAATTATATTACAAGTGTTCTGCCGGAACTTGATGTGTATGGAATCCGTCAGATGACGATGGAGCAGCTTTTCATCCGCCTTTTGTATGAGGATTGGGACGAGACGCGGTTTTCTTACCACAATATCGACAAGACAGATGCAAAAAACAGCATCAAGGGCGGCACGGCGTGGTTTCTGGATTTAGAAAAATTCTGCCAGAACTATGAGAATCAGTCGATCGCAAAAGAAGACATTTATATGGAAAAGACTGGAAATCTCCTGTTATCAAAGGAGCAGATCGGACGTTATTTAAAAAATAATCCGAAAGTTTCCATGCAGAGCAAGATACTCATGTTAAATGAGATTTTGTATGCAAAATATGAAAATGAGGTTTCCGGGAAGTCCGTGACTTTTCCGCCAAAAGAGAAAAAGATTTTAGACAAAAAATACGCGTCTTATTTTGGGGATGGAAAATGGAGAGAATCTGTATTTACTTTTTACAGAGAATTTTTACTTGCGCAGCAGGAGGCAGGAAAAGAAGTCGATGTGCCGGAAAACTCGTTTGATGTCTATGATCTTGCGGCGCTTGCATATATTTACAAGAGGATCAAAGAGACGGATCCGGTGCGTGAGGCGAGCCATGTAGTGATTGATGAGGCGCAGGACTTTGGCATGATGTCATACAGATGCCTGCATTACTGTCTGTATGGCTGTACTTACACGATCATGGGTGATACATCCCAGAATATTCATTTTGAGTATGGTTTAAACGACTGGGAAGAGTTGAAAAAACTGATTTTGACCGGGATCTTCGATGCGTTTGGACTTCTTAGGAAAAGTTACCGCAACACGGTGGAGATTTCAGAGTATGCAAACGAGATCCTGCGCCATGGAGACTTTTCCATTTATCCGGTAGAGCCGATTATCCGTCACGGAAATCCGGTGCAGACGGTGGCATGTCCGGATGAAAATCAATTGCTGGCAGATACCGTCACCACGATCAAAAAATGGCAGCAGGACGGTTATGAGACGATCGCTGTGATCTGTCGTGATGAGACGGAAGCGGCACAGGCTGCGGAAGAACTAAAGAAATATGTAAAAATTGTAGAAACAGATCTGGAAAAAGCCGAGTTCGGGGATGGCGTCATGGTGCTTCCTGTCTCCTACACGAAAGGACTTGAATTTGATGCTGTGCTGCTGTTTGATCCGACGCAGGAAAAATACCCGTCGGATAACGGGCATGTCAAACTTCTGTATGTGGCTGCGACCCGCGCACTGCATGAACTTGTGGTTTTGTACCGTGGAAAACTGACCGGGATCCTTGCCGACAAAGTTCCGGAAGGAAAACATATGAAAGAGTTTGCGGCAGAAACCTTGACAAAAACAGCGGAATTTGAACGGGTGCAGCACACGGAAAAAGAGATCGAACAGCAGCGCAGGATCGAGGGCGCAAAGGATATGGCAGAGCGCGAGTATATCGGTCCGAAGCGCATTGTCATTAAACCGCAGGGGAAAGAAAATGAGACTGAGGCAAGAGGAAAAACATTGACAGGGCAGAAAATGGCATCTGCCTATAAGAGAGCTGTGGCAGCGCCAGTCAGAAAAGCAGCAGACAACTCTGGAAAAAACGAAAAAAATCATACGGAGGAAATCATTATCTCTCCATATGAATTTGGCGCGATACCGGACAATGCGATCCTCCGTGTCAAAGGTCATTCCCGAAACAATTTTGTCATCAAATGGATCAAAAAGACAAAAAGCTATGTGGAACTTTCCAGTATGTATGGACTTTTACGCATCACACCGATCACACCGGAGGTGATCCGGGTCAGTTTCGTGAAGGGTGTCACGGAAAAAATTGGCGATACAGCATGGAAAGGAAAGGCGGATACAGCATTTACATGGAGTGCAAAAGAATCCAAAATGCTGGTAGAAATTGCAACGGAAAAAGTTACCGTGCACATTGCAAAAAATAATGGTGCGGTCTGCTTTTACAATGAGAAAAAGCAGTTACTGCTTACGGAAAAAGCGGAGGAACCGAGGTTTCAGGAAGGCGGATGTAACTGGACATTTTTTGAATGGGAAAAGTCCGAACATTTGAAAGCAAAGGGACTGCTTGCTGCTGATTTTATGGATGTGACAGCAAAAGCAAAATATATTTCCCATGGAGGAAAAAAGTTAAGAATGCCGCTTGTAATATCGGAAAAGGGATACGGGCTTGCCGTAGCATCAAAAGGAACCGTGCTGTTTTGTGGGATACGGACTTTTGAACCTTATATCATGGCGGAGGGGAGTCAGAGCGATTATTATTTTATCAGTGAAAAGAACCGTGAAAAATTGGTTGAGATCTACCAGAAAACGTTGATTTTACAACGGAAGCTTTAAATATGATACGGATATTGATTGAATAAGAAAAGCAGGTTGTTTTATAATGGAGTGGATAAGAAAGAATAGGAGATCAGTGTGCAAAACTTGTTTTCATTAGAAAGCAGCGCAGGAAAGGGAGTTTAAATGAATATAAAAAATTTAGAAAACAACGCAAGAAAATATGTGAGCAGTCTTGGAAATTTTCATGTATTAGAGTATCAGTCAGACGCCTCCGTTGCGCCGGAAAATGCGAGAAATGAGTACTTTATGAGTAAAATGGGTGTCCGCAGGCGCCAGATTGTCATTGAATTAAACGGAAAGGAATCTGCCATTATTCAGGCAGGCAGCATGCAGTGGATGGCGGGTCATGTGAAAGCGACCACAGGAATCAAGGGAGTCGGTGACCTTGTCGGCAAGATGGTCAAAGGTGCGATCACAAAGGAGACAGCAGTCAAACCGGAATACGTCGGCAACGGCATTCTGGTGTTAGAACCTACCTATAAATATCTGATCTTAGTGGATGTCGGATCCTGGGGTGAAAAGGGCATGACGATCGAGGATGGCATATTTTATGCCTGTTCTGGAACCGTAAAAAATAAGCTGACGGCGCGGAAAACAATCTCATCGACCGTGCTTGGCAAAGAAGGATTTTTCAACTTAAGTCTGGTCGGGGAAGGTGTCGCAGCATTGGAGAGTAACGTGCCGTATGAAGAACTGATTGAGGTGGAACTTGACAATGATGAATTAAAAATTGACGGAAATCTTGCAGTCTGCTGGTCCTCTGGTCTGGAATTTACTGTGGAGAGATCGACGAAAACGCTTGTGGGTTCGGCAGTCAGCGGCGAAGGACTCGTCAATGTGTACCGCGGAACCGGAAAAGTGCTCATGAGCCCGGTCGCACCGACGGCGTCACTCTATGAGGCAACACATACGGTGGAGGCAAAGCCGGGAGTGGAGATGCATGAGGCGGAGTAGAAGAAAGAGTAGACATTATGGCGAAAGGGACAGTTTATCATGGCGGTTATACACCCGTTGAAAACCCGGAAATCTGCGTAGGACGCAACACAAAAGATTTTGGCGTTGGTTTTTATTGCACGATCATAAAAGAACAGGCGCAGAGATGGGCAAGACGCTATGATGCAAAAATTGTGTCGATTTATGACGTGCGTTTAAATCAGGATTTAAACATCAAAGAATTTCGTGAGATGACAGATGAATGGCTGGATTTTATTTTTTGTATGTGGTCTGATTGATTATATTGCAAGAAAAACAAAAAATAAGAGAACTGATATTGTAAACTGGCTTGGTAAAGACTGGCTGCAGAAAATCTATGATCTGGCAGATGTTTATCATTGTGACAATATTGACAGGGTATGCGAAGATTTTATAGAAGAAGCGAAAATCCCAGATGGAATATTTGACAATGTAGCGGATTGCCGATATGCGATACCTTCTCATTGGGATATTGCAAAAGTATATAAACGTTTGATCAAACAGGTGGCACAGGAAAAACAAATTGGTATCGTGGATGCGCTGATAAAGATATATAATTCGTTCCTCAGTGAAAAGATAGATGATTATAACAGCAGTCTTTATTATGAAAATCCATCTTATTTGCTGGAGTGCTACTTGGAAAATACAATTCTATAAATTAAATTTGGATAGTAACGTCGATCTGAAGAAAACGCTAGAATAGAAGGAAAGTTTAGATGAAAAACTGGATTGAAACTTACCAATTAGAAAATGGCGATTTTGATATTTCGGATGTGAATAAAGAATTAGTGAGCCAGATCCCGTCAGCAATACAGATGGGGAAAGTATATCAGCGATTGATTGTTGATACGACTCTTTGGAATGAAAATTATGTTGATGAAATATATAGGGTTTATAATAGTGATATTTGTGATATAATAGATAATTATAATTGTAGCGCATATTATGAACCATCCTATATTATTGCCAGAGCATATCAAAAGGGTGGGTTTTAAGGGAATAAATAAGGCTTTTTATCTTACAATCTGATCCCATAAATTCGGATTTATCTAATCAATCCTCCGAAACCCTTGTATTTTCAAGGAAAATCAGCAATTTAATACTCGTTCCTTATGTATTTTCCCTTGTTTTTGCCCTTATGAGCCGAAACAAGGGAAATTTTTTGTTTAGGCTTCCCCGACCACCTTATCAAGCAGTCTTGCGGAAGTTCGTTTCGCTTCCCTTTTAGAGTGAGCGTAGATGTTCATTGTGGTACTTACGTCAGCGTGTCCAAGCAGTTCCTGCACATCCTTTGGTGCTGCACCATTGGAGAGCAGATTACTGGTGAATGTGTGTCTCGGCATATGAAAATGGAAATCTTCAAATCCTTCCAGCTTCTTTTTTGCCGACCTTGTCATAACACCAACTGTACTCGGTGACTCGTATGCTCCGTCAGATCTCAGGCAGACAAAGGATATTTCCTTGTACCCGTCGGGTACTTCCTCTGTTCTCGGAATGCACCGCAGGGCAACCTGCCTTGCGGTCTTACATAGACAAATTTGACTGAAAACCAATGGCAAGAATTATGTTTTGAAATATATCACTTTAAGGATACTTTCTTTTTTGTTCAAAAAGTGATATACTGAACAAAGCAATTCGAAAGGCGGTGAACTCACACAATGAGACTTATTCGAGGTAACTACTCGGTGCAGTTGTAAATCTGGCAACAGATTGTATCGAGCTTATTTTATGATGTTGTCAGTTGGCTGCGCCTATAATTGATGTACAAAACAAAAATATTCAAAATAGGAGTAGTTACGATGAAAGAAAAAGAATTGATAGACATTTGGAAAAGAGAAGAAAGTGTTGCACATATCCACGGATGGGATTTTTCTCACATCGAGGGAAAATATACGGAAGAAACGGACTTGCCTTGGAATTATCAAAACATCATACTGGATTACTTAAAACCAGAAATGAAACTGCTGGATATAGATACTGGTGGTGGTGAATTCTTGTTATCTCTCCGCCATCCTTATGTAAAAACAAGTGCAACCGAAGCCTATCCCCCAAATATTCAGCTGTGCAAAGAAACCTTGCTCCCTCTCGGAATTGATTTTCGTGCAGGTGATGGAAAGGATATGTTGCCATTTGATGATTATGAATTTGATATTGTCATTAATCGTCACGGTGATTTTAATACCAAAGAAATACATCGTGTTTTGAAATGTGGAGGAATTTTTATCACTGAACAGGTTGGGGCTGAAAATGACCGTGAATTAGTGGAACTTCTCTTAGGGAAAACTGAACTTCCATTTCCAGAACAGTATCTTGATATAGTTAAAAAACGATTTTGTGATGTAGGTTTTGACATTTTGGATGGACAGGAATGCTTCAGACCAATCAAATTTTTTGATATAGGTGCACTTGTTTGGTTTGCGCATATTATAGAGTGGGAATTTCCTAATTTCTCTGTAGATAATTGCAAGAACAGATTACTGTATGCACAACAAATTTTAGAGAAAAATGGTTGTATTGAAGGAAAAATTCATCGTTTTTTATTGGTACTACGCAAGGCGAAATAAAAATTGACTATAAAAAAACAAGGGCGAAGATGTGTAGAAGCATCTTCGCCCTCGTATCATTAATCCTATGAAAAAATTATTTCATTATTCACAATCTCTCTTGCACAAGCCTGTATGTTATTCATCAATCCTATCCATTCCATAGGCTGTTTTGCTTTTAACTGTTCTGTCACACCCTGCTTTTGAGCCATTTCTTCAATCAATCTGTGGAACATTTGCTCCGCCTGTTGGTTAATATCTGCAAGATAGCGGTTCAGTGTTCCCTCAATCAACATTGTGGTGTAAACGATGTGCCTATGCTCTTTTAGGTACTGCTTGTGGTGTTGCCCCCATAAGCCGATAGGCTGTGTTTCTTCTTCGGAAAGTATCAGACAAGGGATATAATAATCTCCCTGCAATTCATACCATAAACCGTTGCTTTCATTAAAAATGTACTTGTCCATATAATAAATCCTCCAGTATAATATATTCGCACATACGCCACAGTTCTCCGATTGCCACATTCTGTTATATCTTGTTATCAGATTTTCTTGCCCTTGTGTTTGCCCTTATCAGCTTCCAAGGGAAGAATAAAACAGTGTGAAACCGTATAATAAGTTAAGGTGAGCATTTTGCGATAAACCCTTTATTTTCAAGGCTTTTGGAGGATTTTATTAAAACCCTGTGAGGGTTAATAACCACTTATAAAATTGTGGTTTTCAAATTCAAGTTTATCGACGAAATGAGCATAATTAAAAATAGAATATATGTTTGACATAAAAGCGGTGGAATGTTAATATAATATCAAAAGGTGCTGCCGATAGACGGTTAGCCCAGTAGATAATTGGTAAAAAATAACCGCTTGGTCTGGCAGGACATGGGGCGGTTATTTTTGTGTTTTGTCATTGCTCTTAGAACCAACGGTATAACCAAGATTAAAACAGGTAATGCATAAGCTGATAATGGCTATAAAAAGTTCCGTTGTAAGCATAAGAAAATCCTCCTTTTGCAGATTAATATGGATTCGGCAAGAAGGATTATGAGTATTGTGGACGGCATCAAGCGCAATTCCGAGGAAACTGCGTGAAAAATCTGATAGCGAAGAAAAATCTCATTCAACAAAAGGTGAAGTATATGAAAAGAAAAATAAAACGAATACAAGCAGTATGTATCTATATGATGTTATTATTATTGTTGCTTTTGCCACAAACAGCAATGGCAAAAAATACAGAAAAATCCAAAACCACATTTCCGGTTCAGGTAATTCATAAGACTGGTGATGATAAAGAAAACTTTGTGATCGTGATCATGGGAGATGGCTATACCGCCGGTCAGCAGGATCAGTTTTTGGAAGATGCCACCCAAAAGGCGCGTGGAATGCTGACATGGTCACCATATAGGGAATATTCTGACCGTATTAATATTTACGCTGTGCAGGCAGTTTCTAACGAGCCAGGCATTGGAGTGTATGGCGGTAAGAGTCCGGATACATATTTTCATGTCAAAGTATATGGAAAGGCAGCCGGATTTACCAATGGCGGGGATGAAAGGGCGAAAGCGTTAAGAACGGAACTGGAAGAAAATTATCTGGATGAAGGTGCAAATGTTGGAACGATTCATATACTTTGTAATGATACAGGAAGCTATGGTGCATCAGTAAATCCATTATTTTCTTTTTCTACAAATTCTGAGGATAATAGTGATGGAACAGCCATGGCTCATGAAATCGCCCATAGTATAGGTAGACTGGGAGATGAATATGAGAGATACACCAATAAACCAAATACTTCCGATACAGCGAATCCAGATACGATCAAGTGGAGTAAAATGTTAGGATTTCGTGGAATCGGAATCACTACCGCCGGAACGGATACCGCATTTGCGCCCAGCCGTGAATGTATGATGAGAAGGCTTGGACAGCCGTTTTGCGAGGTCTGCAAGATGGAACTGGCAAGAAAACTCAATAATACGGATTATGTCAGCAGACCGGCAGCTCTTTATATCAGTGATCCGGAAGTTTCCATTGCTCACAGCAAAACGGCGACACTTGACAGGGATAGTGAGAAATACAGGATTACCGAGTCTAACATTACGAAAGCCAATGATGATGATTTAGAATTTCGCACGGTAGTGCAAAATATGGTAAATAAAGAACAACATCTTAAGATGAGTTTTCGCATTATTGGTGCAGATGGCATAACTGTAAAATATAGTGAAGAACAAGAATTTACCATTCCTGCCCTTACAAATTCATATAACCCGGATGCTGCAAGAGAGTCTCTTTCCATTGTACTTCATGATGTGTATGGTCTGACAAAAGGTGACAGACTGGATGGAAAAATTGTGGACATGGATACGCAGGAAGTTTTAGCTACCGATAAAACAGCGAATCAGGCATGGAGCACGGTAAATATTCATTACCAGTTAAAGTCAGAAGATGGAACAAAACAAAATATTCCGAATACAGAAACATCCATTGTATATGTACCGCAAAACTCTACATATACCTTAAGAAATCCGGAATTAGCCGGTTATACCTGTATTGGAAACAGTCTGGATCAGGATAAGGTAAAGATCACGGAAAGCAGCATGGATATTACTTATTATTATCAGGAGAAAAATGATTCCATGGAGGATAAGGATCCTGCAGAGTGTACGGTAAACCCGGTTATAGTACCTTATGATTCGAATCCCCATACATTTGATATTACGCCAGGAAAAGGTGTGGAGCTTCGTTATAGTATGAATGCGGACGGTCCTTATACGATCGAAGAACTTCCTGCCTATACGGATGCAGGAAAATATACCATTTATTTTGAGGCATCTTCTGATTCTGCAAAATCCTGTTATGGAGAGGCAACTTTGGAAATTACAAAAGCGGTTACAGAATTAAATCTTCTTGCAACACCAGAGGGATTAGAGGGCGCTGGCAGCGTAACACTTAAAGTTTTAAAACAGGGAATCAGCGCAGATGAACCGGTGGATATTACTTGCAATGATTCCAGCATTACACTGGTTAAGAAGGAAAATGATCAGTGGACGGTATCGCTTCCGAACAAGACAAAGACGTATCTATTTACTGCCAGATATAACGGTAATGCAAACTATGCGGGGAGTAAAGCTGCCTGTCAGGTTACTGTGAAAGAAAAGAAGTCACAAACTGGGGGAGGGACATTGATTCCCCCGGAAAAACCGACACCAGAAGAACCAACCCCGGAGAAACCGGCACCAGAAGAACCGACCCCGGAGAAACCGGCACCGGAGAAACCAACACCAGAAAAACCGGCACCAGAGAAGCCGAATCCGGGAGAAACAGAAGTGGTTCCAAATGTAACACCTGTGCCAGAACTTGAAAGCAAGACAGATAAAACAATAAAGAATAAGACCGTCACAATAAAATGTAAATCCAGGAAAGGGAAAAAACAGGTTTTAAAACTTGATAAATCAACGATTAATTACCTTATCAAAAAAGAGGCAAAAGCACTGCAATTGGAATTTGGAAATGTTGCAGTTATCATGGACCGCAATGCCTTAAAAGAAATAAAAAAACAGATGAATTCAGATGTGTATTTTCATGTTAAGAAATTAGATAAACGCATTCTTTCTTCAAAGGCAGGTAAAATTGTCAAAAAACGTCCAATGTATGAAATTTCGGTTACAGGTGCAAAGAAAAAAACGTTAGGAAAATTGAAAAAGGGAAAGGTTACCGTAAAGATCCATTATAAGATTTCTAAGAAAGAAAAAAAGAAAGATCTTTTTGCGTACACCATCAACAAAAAAGGAAATGTCAAAAAGATTTCAAAATCTTATTATGATTCTAAGAAACAGACAGTGAACTTTACAACAAAGAGCTTTTCTAAATTTGCAGTGGGCGGTCGTTTGTGAGAGTGATAAAAAGTTCCTGGATCAAAAAATACGGGAAAATGCCTGAATTGCGGGAATTGCAACCATCAGTTGACAGATTGACAGGCACATTTGGTAGCCTGCAACCGGTCAAAATGGGTATGATGGAGGCGTAACAAAGATCACATCATTGAAAAAGAAAAGAGGATGAGTTATGATTTTAGCTGAAAAAATTATGGAAGAGCGAAAAAAGAACGGATGGTCGCAGGAAGAACTAGCAGAGAAACTTTCCGTCTCCAGACAGGCGGTGTCAAAATGGGAGAGTGCCCAGTCAATACCGGATCTGCAGAGGGTGATCCAGCTGTCAGAGATTTTTGGGGTGAGTACAGACTACCTTTTAAAAGATGAATGTGAGACACCGCAGCCCATTGAGGGAGTGGAACCTTCCGACAAAGATTTTCCATTAAAAAAGGTTTCGGTGGAAGATGCAAATGATTTTATGGAAGTCCGGAAGAAAAATGCACCGAAGATCGCAGCTGCAGTTGCATCCTGCATCGTCAGTCCGTCAGTTCTGATATTTTTGGCAGGATTATCGGAGGCGCAGATTGGAAATATTTCCGAGGGTGTGGCTGCATCGGTTGGACTGGTATGCCTGCTTGGATTTGTGGCGGCAGCGGTATTTACATTTATTTCCTGTGGTATGCAGACAAAAAGATTCGAGTTTCTGGAAAACGAATGTTTTGAAACCGCCTATGGGGTAGAAGGGCTTGCAAAGGAAAAATTAAAAAATTATGAGGGAACATTTACCAGAGGAATCGCCGTTGGCGTGGTGCTCTGCATCGTTGCAGCAATCCCGCTTTTGGTGGCAGCCTGTATGGATGCGCCGGATGTTGTATGTACCAGCTTTGTATCGCTGCTTTTAATTCTGGTAGCATGTGGCGTGTATATGATAATCCGTGTCGGTATGATAAAAGGAAGTTATGATATTCTTTTGCAGGAGGGAGATTATACTATTTCAGAAAAGAAACTGAAAAAGAAGTCAGATGCATTTAGCGGAGCTTACTGGTGTATTGCCACTGCAATTTATCTGGGATGGAGTTTCTGGACAATGCGTTGGGATTTTACATGGATCATCTGGCCGGTGGCAGGGGTACTTTTTGCTGCGGTATCAGGCATTTTCCGTGCAGTCATGCAAAATGAAAAGAAAAAAATAGAATGAAATACGGATACAGGGCTTCATTTCTTGCAGTTTTCATTCTGATGTCATCTGCCTGTGTAAATGGATTAATCTACAATAAAGAGGTATTTGACAAAGCCGGTTTTACAGACACGCCGAAATCGATCGATGAGTTTCTGGGCATTAAAGGCAGATTTTACTGTTTCCGGTTATTACAGTGTATATTATTATATGCAGGAACAGGGATTTGAACATTTTCGTAGTATCTGCTTTTTTGCGATTAGGGAGAAAAATCAAGAATTAGGACTTCCTATTTGGAAAAAGATGTAGTATAATAGCCACATCGAAAAATTCAATTGTCACATCAGACATCATTTCCGCAGACGATTCCAACAGGTGAAAAAAGTAAGGAGTTTATGAATGAGAGAAAAATATGAGAGTTTATCATTAGTCGTTTTGCGTGATCTGGCAAAGGCACGGGGACTGAAGAATATTTCTTCCATGAAGAAGAGCGATTTGGTCAATCGTATGCTTGAAGAAGATGCACGCAAACAAAAAGAGACGGAGAGTATGCAGACGCAGGAAGAGCGCGGGGAGCGTGTGAAAGCAAAAGAGGGCACAGAGCGTTCGAAAGATCATGCACAGCCGAAAGAATATTCCAGAAAAAGGACGGAATATGTACCAAGGGAACGCGGAACAGATGCAGATCGTCAGACAAAAGAAAAGGCAGAAGAGCCGGTAGAAACACAGGAAAATCAGACGGCATCTGCAGCGGCAGATGATACCATGATGAGTCTTGACAGTGGAATTACGGCAAATGGTATTTTAGAGGTTATGCCGGATGGATACGGATTTATCCGCTGTGAGAATTATCTTCCGGGTGAGCATGATGTGTATGTTTCACCATCACAGATCCGAAAGTTTAATTTAAAAACGGGAGATATTGTCTGTGGTAATACAAGAATCAAGACACAGCAGGAAAAGTTTTCGGCACTTTTATATGTGACTACAATTAACGGCTATCACCCGAGTGTAGCCCAGAAGAGAAAAAGTTTTGAAGATCTGACACCGATTTTTCCGAATGAGAGGATACGTTTAGAACGCCCGGGATGCAGTGTTGCGATGCGTATTGTAGATCTTGTTTCCCCAATCGGTAAGGGACAGCGTGGTATGATCGTTTCCCAGCCTAAGGCAGGAAAAACAACACTTTTAAAAGAAATCGCCAAATCAGTAACATCAGGAAATCCGAATATGCACCTGATCATCCTTCTGATCGATGAGAGACCGGAGGAGGTTACAGATATCAAGGAAGCCATTGCGGGCGATAATGTTGAGGTAATTTACTCTACTTTTGATGAACTCCCGGAACATCACAAACGTGTATCGGAGATGGTGCTTGGCCGTGCAAAACGTCTGGTAGAGCACGGCAAAGATGTCATGATCCTTCTTGACAGTATCACAAGACTTGCAAGGGCATATAACCTTACGGTTCCACCAAGTGGACGTACCTTATCCGGAGGTCTTGATCCGGCGGCACTCCATATGCCAAAAAGATTCTTTGGTGCAGCGAGAAATATGCGTGAGGGAGGAAGCCTTACAATCCTTGCGACAGCGCTGGTTGATACCGGAAGCAAGATGGATGATGTTGTATTTGAGGAATTTAAGGGAACCGGTAACATGGAACTCGTGCTCGACAGAAAACTTTCGGAAAAGCGTGTATTCCCGGCAATCGATATCGTGAAATCGGGAACCAGAAGAGAAGATCTGCTGCTTGATTCCGAAGAACAGGAAGCAGTTGACATCATGCGAAAAGCAATCAATGGAATGCGCAAAGATGATGCCGTGGAGAATATTTTGAATATGTTTGCACGCACCAAAAATAATCGCGAATATATTAATATGGTAAAAAAGAACAGAATTATTTAAAAATATCTTGATTTTTTTGAAATCGTATGTTACACTGATTAAGCTGTTTATCGGGACTTTCCTTTGGAGTAAGTACCATATGCGGATCGGGCATACGGGTATAAAAGGATTGAACAGGCGAAACTAAATAACGATAAGAACATAAAGAGGTGAAAATCATGAGAGAAGGAATCCATCCAGATTATTATCAGGCAACAGTTACATGTAACTGCGGTAACACATTCGTAACAGGTTCTACAAAAGAGGATATCCACGTAGAAATTTGTTCCAAATGCCATCCGTTCTACACAGGACAGCAGAAATCTGCAAGAACTGACGGACGTATCGATAAGTTCAACAAGAAGTACGGCATTAACAAATAGTACGCAAGTGAACATGGTTAAAGATAAGGTTGAGGTTTATTTAATCTCAACCTTTTTTTAGAGCGTCGGATGATTTTATTCGTTAATTTCGTGAAAACCGACAGGAATGGAAAACAGTGTGAAAATCTTCTTTTTCACACATAAGAATGGAGATTAACATGAGATATTCCGGGATTGGCGGACAGGCAGTCATGGAAGGTGTGATGATGAAAAATCAGGAAAAATACGCCGTAGCTGTCAGAAAGCCAGATGGGGAAATTGCACTTGAGGTTTCCGAATATAAAGGTATTATAAAAAATAAGAAAATCAGAAACATGCCGATCTTACGCGGTGTGTTCAGTTTTATAGAGTCGTTGTACCTGGGTGTTGCAACGTTGACGTTTTCCGCTTCTTTTTTTGAGGAAGAAGAAACGGACCAGAAAGAAAAGACAAAGAAACAGCGTGAGAAAAAAGTATTGACAGAAGAGCAGCAGAAAAGACAGGACAGCCTGATGATGGGTGGTACGGTTGCATTTTCCATTGTTCTTGCTGTCGCGATATTTATGATTCTTCCATATTATATATCTGTATTTTTTCAGAAGTTTACAGATTCCTATATGCTGATCGCTGTTTTAGAGGGGCTGATCCGTCTGGCAATTTTTATCGGGTATGTGGCAGCGATTTCGCTGATGCCTGATATTAAACGGGTTTACATGTATCATGGTGCGGAGCATAAGTGCATTAACTGTATTGAACATGGGATGGATCTTACGGTGGAGAACGTGAGAAAGAGTTCCAGATTACATAAGCGTTGTGGAACCAGTTTCCTGCTGATCGTTATGATCATCAGTATTTTCTTTTTTATGTTCATCCATGTGGATTCAAGAGTGTTAAGACTGGTACTTCGTCTTGTGCTGATCCCGGTGATCGCAGGTGTGTCTTTTGAATTTATAAGACTTGCAGGACGCAGCGATAATGCGCTTATTAATCTGCTCAGTAAACCGGGACTTCTGCTGCAGCATATCACGACGAAGGAGCCGGAGGATGATATGATCGAGGTGGGGATAGCATCTGTGGAAGCTGTGTTTGACTGGAAGACTTATGTGGAAGAAATAAGACAAGAGGACAGTAGAGAACATGACATATCGGGAAGCAATTAATCTCGGCGAAAAGGTTTTAAATATGGCAGATGTGGCAGATGCAAAAATTGATGCATGGCTGCTTTTGGAGATGGTCTGCAAGATCGACCGCAGCTTTTATTATCTGCATATGGAGGATGAGGTCGCTGAGGAACAGTTAAGTGAATATGAGATTGCATTGCGCAAACGTGCAGAACATGTGCCGTTACAATATATTGTCGGTGAAGCAGAGTTTATGGGATTGAAATTTAAGGTCAATTCCAATGTGCTGATTCCGAGACAGGATACGGAGACTCTGGTGGAAGAAGCATTAAAAGTCGTAAAACCGGGAATGAAAGTACTTGATTTGTGCACCGGTTCCGGCTGTATTATTGTCAGTATTGTGCATAATGTACCGGAGGTGGAAGGGACAGCGACGGATATTTCCAAACAGGCACTTCTTGTGGCAAAAGAAAATGCGAAGCTGAACCAGGTTTCGGTCACGTTTGAGCGCAGTGATCTGTTTGACAATGTGACAGGGACATATGATGTGATCGTTTCAAACCCGCCTTATATAAGAACCGGGGAAGTGGTAAAACTCATGCCGGAGGTGCAGGAGTTTGAACCGATGGAGGCTTTAGACGGCAAAGAGGACGGTTTATATTTTTATAGAAAGATTATCAAAGAATGTAAGGCATATCTGAAACCGGGAGGACACATTTTGTTTGAGATCGGTTACGATCAGGGCGAAGCAGTGTCCGGACTTTTAAAAGAAGCTGGATTTAAAAATGTGACGGTTATCAAAGATTTGGCACACAATGATCGTGTTGTGACAGGAATGGAGGATATATGTTTGATAAATTAGAGGATTTACTGATCCGTTTTGAGGAATTAATGAGTGAATTAAGTGAGCCGGATGTGGCGAATGATCCGGTGCGTTTCCGTAAGCTGATGAAAGAGCAGAGTGACCTGACTCCGATCGTAAATGCATATAAGGAATATAAACAGTGCAAACAGAACATCGAGGATTCCCTTGCTTTGCTTGAGGAAGAGTCTGATGAGGAGATGCGCGAGCTTGCGAAAGAAGAGTTAAACGATTCTAAGGCAAGAGTGGAAGAGTTGGAAAAAGAGTTAAAGATCTTATTACTTCCGAAAGACCCGAACGATGACAAGAACGTTATCGTTGAGATCCGCGCAGGCGCCGGCGGTGACGAGGCTGCTTTATTTGCTGCTGAAATTTATCGTATGTATCTGCATTATGCAGAAAGCAGAAACTGGAAGACGGAGATCATGGAAGCAGATGAAACCGGCATCGGCGGTATGAAGAGTGTTACTTTTATGCTGAGCGGACAGGGAGCCTACTCCGTTATGAAATATGAGTCCGGTGTACACCGTGTACAGCGTGTCCCGGAGACAGAGTCCGGCGGACGTATCCATACTTCCACTATCACAGTTGCAGTGATGCCGGAGGCTGAGGAAGTGGATGTGCAGATCGATGACAAAGATATCCGTATCGATGTCTGCCGTGCATCCGGTGCCGGTGGCCAGTGTGTCAATACGACAGACTCTGCCGTGCGTCTGACACATATCCCGACCGGAATCGTGATCTACAGCCAGACGGAAAAATCACAGATCCAGAATAAGGCAAAAGCGTTCGCCCTGCTGCGTACCAAATTATACGACTTAGAGCAGCAGAAAGCCCACGATGCGGAAGCAGAGCTTCGTAAGAGTCAGGTCGGAACAGGAGACCGTTCTGAGAAGATCCGTACCTACAACTTCCCACAGGGACGTGTGACGGATCACAGAATCAATCTTACACTGTACAAACTCGATAAGATCATGAACGGAGATATCCAGGAGATCATTGACGCATGTATCGCAGCAGACCAGGCAGCGAAGCTGGCGAAGATGAATGAGAATGCGTAAAAAAAAGTCATCGGAGAATATCCTATGAATTTAAGGAACCAGAGATTACCTCTGGTTCCTTTCCGTATATTCTGTTTTTATTCTGAGATTAGCCAGTCGATCAGGTTGATTGATTTTATGCCATCATAGGAAGAATCTATGCCTGTATTTAAGGAAAGAACGATTTTTTCATAGTTATCGCTGATTTTTTTGAGTGGTGCTAATTCCCGGCTACGAACATCTTCGCTTGTCATTGATTCTGTGACCTGAACATAAAGTTTGTTGTCTGCCTTTGTTGCAATAAAATCCACTTCGAAATTACCAACTTTACCTATAGAAACATCATAGCCTCGACGAATCAGTTCAAAGTAAACAATGTTTTCTATTGCATGACCGCTGTCACGATCTCTGAATCCAAGCAGATAGTTTCGAAGTCCGATATCGACAATATAGTATTTGCCAAGAGTGCGTAAATATTCCTTTCCTTTGATATCAAATCTTTTGATGTCGTAGAAAAAATATGACTCTAGAAGTGCATTCACATAAGCCTGAACAGTGTGAACACTTGGGGTTCCTTTTCGCTTCCCGTTTTCAAGAAGTCCTTCATTTACCAAGGTGTTGCCGATAGAAGAAACAGAGATGTTGCTTCCAATGTTATCAGCAAGGAACATGATAATCTTTTTTAAAAGGACAGGGTCAGTGATTTTTTTCTGACCTCTGCGACTTTCACGTTCAAGAATGTCTCTCATAATAACGGTAGAGTAGATACCTTCAAGCAGCACCAGTGCTTTTTCCTGATCTAAGCCTATGTCAGCAATCCCTGGCATGCCGCCAAATCGCATATATGCATCGAAAACTTCACGAAGTTCATAATGTTCTCCTGCTTTATCAAAGACTTGTTTGCGTGTACCACCCAAAGCACTCTTCATTTCTCTTATTTCAAAATTATGAAACGTTATAAATTCAGAGAAAGATAAAGGCAGCATCTTTATTTCTACACATCTGCCAGATAAATAAGTGGCATATTCAGAGGAGAGCATATAGGCATTTGAGCCTGTGACATAAATATCGCAGTTGAAGTCGACGCGGAAAGAGTTAACAGCATCCTCCCAGTCAGGAACACGCTGAACCTCATCAAAAAAGAGGTACATTCTTTTATTTGGTACGATATGTTGTTTGACATATTCGTAGAAAGAGTCACTATTCATATTTTTATAAGCGTGTGACTCAAAATTCATTTCCAGAATCTGATTGTCAGTAACCCCATTTTCCTTCAGGTGGAGAGTCATTAATTTCAACAGGCTGGATTTGCCACATCTACGGATTCCAGTAACAACCTTCACTGGTTCGGTGTCTTGAAATGCTATAATCTTATTCAGATATAAATCTCTTTTTTTGAGTTCATGAGTATCGATCATTTGACGTACCTCCTTGTGCTAGTATAGCATAAACTTATGAAAAAATAAAGTTTGTGCACTAAAATGCAGAAACTTTAAAAAAATGACATTTTTTGCATTATAAAATAGCTGGAAACATATAGGATGGAATAACAAATACAGAGCTGCAGTATATGTGATGATAGTAGTTATAGCTGTGGAAGCAATTATTTGCTCCATACATCCTCCGGCCAGGCAGCGAAGATGAATGAAAATTAAGGATAAATAATTTCTTACCAAAATCCCCAATTCATGCTATATTTTACTTGCACCCAAGCGGTGTATCATGTATGATATAATGAGCGTAAGTGAGTCAACATATTTGAATGATTGACGAGCGGCGAATGTTGATCATGTGCTGATTTTGCACATGATATAGCATGAGTTGTTATATGAGGAGGACAGACATCATGGAAAACGAGAATGTCTCAAAGAATTTTATTGAACAGTTTATTGATCAGGATATAGAGGAAGGACATTGCAAAACCGTCCATACAAGATTTCCACCGGAGCCGAACGGATATCTTCATATCGGACATGCCAAGTCCATACTTTTAAATTCAGGTCTTGCGCAGAAATATAATGGAAAATTCAATTTAAGATTTGATGATACGAACCCGACAAAAGAGAAGACAGAGTTTGTTGAGGCAATCAAAGAGGATATCAAATGGCTTGGTGCTGACTGGGAGGACAGACTGTTCTTCGCGTCCGACTATTTTGATCAGATGTATGAAGCAGCAGTAAAGCTGATCAAAAAAGGAAAAGCATACGTTTCTGATCTGAGTGCAGATGAGATCCGTGAGTACCGCGGTACACTGACAGAACCGGGAAAAGAAGATCCTGCGGGCAGCAGAAGTGTGGAAGAGAATCTTGCTTTATTTGAAGATATGAAAAACGGTAAATTTGCCGACGGAGAGAAAGTGCTCCGCGCAAGAATCGATATGACATCTTCAAACATCAATATGAGAGATCCGGTTATTTACCGTGTGGCGCATATGACACACCACAGAACCGGAGACAAATGGTGCATTTATCCGATGTACGATTTTGCACATCCATTAGAGGATGCCATTGAGGGAATTACCCATTCGATCTGTACACTCGAGTTTGAGGATCACAGACCGCTGTACAACTGGGTGATCGATGAGGTTGGCAAAGATATGATTCCGGATAAGGATGAGATGCCGCCGAGACAGATCGAGTTTGCAAAATTATATTTAACAAACGTAGTGACAGGAAAAAGATATATCAAGCGTCTTGTGGAGGAAGGTATCGTAGACGGATGGGATGATCCACGCCTTGTATCGATTGCTGCACTCCGCAGAAGAGGATTTACACCGGAATCCTTAAAAATGTTTGTGGAACTCTGCGGTATTTCCAAGGCAAACAGCTCTGTGGATTATGCCATGTTAGAGTACTGTATCCGTGAAGATTTAAAGATGAAACGTCCCCGTATGATGGCGATCTTAGATCCGGTCAAAGTTGTGATCGACAACTATCCGGAGGGAGAGACAGAGTATCTTGAGGTAGTCAATAACCTTGAAAATGAGGAACTTGGTGTGCGTAAAGTTCCATTTTCACGCGAACTTTATATTGACCGTGAAGACTTTATGGAAGAGCCGCCAAAGAAATATTTCCGTATGTTTCCGGGCAACGAAGTACGTCTGATGAACGCATACTTTGTGACCTGCAACAGTTTCGTAAAAGATGAAAATGGCGTGGTGACGGAGATCCACTGTACTTATGATCCGGCATCTAAAGGTGGAAACAGCCCGGACGGACGAAAAGTAAAAGGAACCATCCAGTGGGTATCTGCAGCACAGGCAGTTCCGGCTGAAATTCGTCTCTATGAAAACATTGTAGATGAGGAAAAAGGAGTGTATAATGAGGACGGAAGTCTGAATCTGAATCCAAATTCCCTCACTGTTTTAAAAAACTGTGTTGTTGAGGAAAATTTAAAAGATGCAAAAGCATATGACAGTTTCCAGTTCGTAAGACAGGGATTTTTCTGTGTGGATGCGAAAGATTCGACCGCAGATCATCTGGTATTTAACCGGATCGTTTCACTTAAGAGCTCATTTAAACTGCCTAATGCATAGCATTGTAATGATTTGCATTTTTGCCCTGAAACGGGCGTAACAGGAAAGGATATGAAATACAAATGAATTTATTTGCAGGATTGGAAAAATTTGGTATTAAAGCAGATAACACAACGGATCTGTTTGAGGATGAAAAAAAGCCGGCAGCATCCGCTGATGGTGGAAAAACAGAGGCTGCTCCGACAGAGGACAGTTTTCTGTTAGACAAGGCAATCCGTTGTACTGTCTGTGACAAGGTATTTAAGACAAAAATGATCAAGAACGGACGAATCAAACGTTTAGAGCCGGATCTGGATCTGCGTCCGCGTTTCGAATACATTGACACTTTAAAATATGATGTGGCATCCTGCCCGTATTGCGGATATACAGCGATGAACCGTTATTTCGAGCATGTGACATCAGGACAGATCAAACTGATCAAGGAACAGGTTTGTGCCAATTTCAAACCAACAGGTTCCGATGAACCTGCCGTCTTAGACTATGATCAGGCAATCGAGCGTTATAAGCTTGCACTTTTCAATACGATCGTCAAAAAAGGAAAGACCAGTGAGAAGGCCTATTCATGTTTAAAACTTTCCTGGCTGTATCGTGGGAAGGCAGAGGAGTTAAAAGGAACAGATCCGGAGACCTTAAAGAAGAAAAAAGAGGCAAAAGAGCAGGAAGAGGCATTTTACCAGCAGGCATATGAGGGATTTATGAAAGCAATGTCTACAGAGATGTTTCCAATGTGTGGAATGGATCAGTGTACCGTAGATTATCTTCTTGCGGCAATGGCATATCATTTCAAAAAATATGATGTGGCTTCTAAGTGTATTTCAAGAATCCAGGCTACACCTTCTGCATCGAAAAAGATGAAAGACCGTGCATATGATTTAAAAGAAAAGATCGTGGCAGAGATCAAAAACAGCAAATAGGCAAAATTATTATGATTGAAATAATGATTGATTTACAGGGGGGAGCGAAAGCTCCCCTCTATGAAAAAATATACGAATATATCAAACGGGATGTCATTGAGGGAAAAATTCCTGTTGGGGAAAAGCTTCCGTCGACAAGACTTTTGGCAAAGCATTTGTCGGTAAGCAGAAGTACCGTCGAAATGGCATATGAACAGCTCCTTGCAGAGGGATACATCAAAGCAGAACCTTGCAGGGGGTTTTTTGTGTGTGATATTACAGAGCTGTATGAGTTTGGGCATATAGAAAAAGATTTCAAACATACATTTACATTTGGAAAAAAAGAGCAGGAAGAGACAGCTTGCAGCCATGTTATTGATTTTTCCCCATATGCAATCGATACCATGCATTTCCCATATAATGTGTGGAGAAAATTAAATAAAAATGCACTGTTAGATGACAGGGAAGAATTGCTGTTATCCGGGGATGGACAGGGGGACTATGGGCTTCGAAAGGCGATTGCAGCATATCTGCATCAGGCGCGAGGTGTGAACTGTCAGCCAGATCAGCTGATCATCGGAGCAGGAAATGAATATCTTGAGATTTTACTGACACAGATTTTAGGAAGAAATAAGCGGGTTCTCATGGAAAATCCAACTTATTTGCAGGCATATCATACATTTTTAAATATGGGATATCAGATGACGCTTGTTTCGGTGGAAGAAGATGGAATAGATCCACAAAAGGTCAGAAATTATGATCCGGATGTTGTCTATATCATGCCTTCCCATCAGTTCCCTCTTGGAACGGTCATGCCGTTAAAACAAAGGCTGGAATTGTTGAAATGGGCATTGGAGAAAGAGGAACGCTATCTGATCGAGGACGATCACGACAGTGAGTACCGTTACCGTGGAAAGCCGATCCCGTCGCTGCAAAGCGTGGATCATTTTGAAAAAGTGATTTATATTGGAACTTTTTCTAAGAGCATTGCGCCGTCACTTCGAATCAGTTATATGGTGCTTCCACCGGAATTGTTAAAACGTTATCATGAAAAATGTGGATTTTATTCTACGACCGTTCCCAAAATTCAGCAGGAGATACTGCGTGCCTTTATTGAAGAGGGACATTTTGAACGTCATTTGAATAAGATGAGGGGGATCTACCGTGCAAAACATGATTTCCTGCTTGCAGAGTTAAAAAAGAGAAGCTGGGTAGAAAAAATTTACGGAGATCATGCAGGACTGCATGTTTTAGTACAGGTAAACACTGAAAAAAAAGAAACAGAGATATGTGATCTGGCGGAAAAACAAGGAATCCGTATCTATGGAATCAGTGAATATGTTGTACGGAAATCGGAGCAGAGCTGTAATGAAACTGTGAGAAATAAAAATGCTTCCATAGAAAGTGAAAAAAACAATTTTGCCGGAACTGTACCACATAAACCGATTCTTTTACTTGGCTATGGAAGACTGGGTGAAGATGAGATCCAGAAAGGTCTTTTGATATTAGATACTATTATATGATATATTCAATACTGTTTTCCGGTGTTTTTCGGGTGTTTGTATTGAACAGGATCACTGCTTCTCGTTCCTTATATGGTCCCATTTCATAAAAACCGACGCCGGTGCCGGAAAGCCGTGTGATGGAGATCAGGCGGTTGGCACGTTTTGGCTGATCTGTGATAAAGGTGATGCCTTCCTCAAAGAATTCTTTGTCGAGTTCCGGATCATCCGGTTCTTCATAATAAGGATCGAACACATAGATATCACTGCCCGAAATACCGGTCAGAAGAATATAATGAGGAACTTCCAGGTAAACACGCAGCAAAACGGCACCGCCCTGCTGTAAGGCACCGATAATGCGGCTGTTTTCAGAGAGTACAACCTCGTCCTTAGCGAGAAAATTGCAGGAGATCGGGAAGTTTTTTACCTGTCCGAACTGTGTGAGCCAGTTGCTCAAAAACATCATGGCAGATGCGGATGTACCGCGTTTTCCAACTTCGCCTGCTTCATTATAAGAATCAAGACAATAGAGCATAATATATTTGACGATATCCGGGTAAATTTCTTCGCGGTCAAAGAGATAGCGGATGGCATTTGTCAGTGTGGTCGGACCGCAGTCATATTCGGTGGATTGGTAAATTAGCAGATTCTTCATGTGTATTGCCTCTTTTCTTTATTCTAAGCAATACTATAATCAGCCATGAATTTTTTGTCAATCTTTCAACAAAAAAGGATTGACAATTTAAAACATAGAAAATATAATTTACCTAATTCCTAGTGGATTACTAGAAATAATATGCGAAAAGTACTATTTTATATGCTAAAAGCGGGCATACGGGAGTTTTTCGCAGAAAGTGAGGAAATTATGAGAAAAGAAAGAAGATGGAAAAAGGTCCTGTCAGCACTGGTGCTCGCAGCTGCGATGGGAGTTACGGCTGTTGGATGTGGAACTTCCGGCGGCAATACAGGCAGTCAGCCGCAGGGGGAAAATGCGGCGGCAACAGAGACAGCAGAGGTTTCGGATGATATTGTAAATATCGGTGTGACCAATACACTTGGAACGTTAAATCCGCTTTTGATGGATGGCGGAGAGACCAATAAATATGCGACCAGCCTGATGTTTCTTCCACTGGTAGAATTAAATTCGAATCTGGAATTTGAGGGAGAAATCGCGGATTCTGTTACGACGGAAGATAACAAAAATTTTATCGTGCATATCGATGAGAAAGCAACCTGGTCAGACGGGGAGAAGATCACGGCAGATGATGTCGTATATACGGCACTGCGTCTGACATCCCCGGTCATTGGCAATACGTCCATGATGTATTATGTGTTTGAAGGTGTCGGTGATGACGGATTTACGGAAGAGGGAGCAGAGAGCATTGATGGTATCAAAGCGATCGATGATGCGACCGTACAGTTCACTACAAAAGAGGAGATGTCTCTGACCACATTTGAGAATTCTTATGCGCGTTATCTGATGACACTTCCAAAACATGTGATCGAGCAGTACACGGAAGAAGAGTTAAAGACTGCAGAATGGTTCAATCACCCGGATGTCGTCAGCGGACCATATATGGTAACAGATTTCGATGTCGACCATTATATTTCTTATAAAGCAAATGAAAATTATTGGAAAGGTGCACCGAAGATCGCAAAACTCAATATCAAGATCGTGAGCGGCAGCCAGCTTTATGCAGGATTACAGTCCGGCGAGATTGATATTACACAGCCGACAATGAGTGTCATCCCGGAGGAAGATTATGATAGTGTTGAGGCACTTTCCAATGTAAATGTTGTATACGGAGAACCGGTGACCAACCAGTCCGTATTTATCCAGACAAAAAATGTTCCGGATGTGCGTGTGCGTCAGGCAATGTTATATGCAATCGACCGTAAGATGGTATTAGAACAGCTTTTAAAAGGAAAAGGGGAAGTTGCAGATGGATTTCTGTCTTCTGCAAGTCCTTTCTATGATGACAGTATCGTTCCGGTAGAGCAGGATGTAGAGAAAGCAAAAGAACTGTTAGCGGAAGCCGGATGGGACGGATCACAGACCTTACGCTTTTATGTGAACTCCGGTGACAGTGCATTTGTAAATGCTGCGAATGTATTTGTGGCACAGTGGGCTGCAGTTGGCATTAAAGTGGAAGTGCAGACTGTAGATTTTGCAACACTGATGTCTGTCGCAGGCACCAATGACTATGATATTTTAGCAGTACAGTACACCTATGCACCGGTTGATCCATATCCGGATGTGGCATGGCTGTTAGGCGGCGAGGACAGCTGGACCGGATACGGGGATGACAGCGTCAATGAAGCACTTGCAAAGACACAGACAACAAGTGATATGGATGAGATCAAAGGGCTTTACTCCGTTGTGGATCAGAAGGTACAGGAAGATGTTCCGATGTTCTCTGCTTATATTGTCAGCGCACAGGCTGCTGTCAACAAACGTCTTTCAAATGCCACACCAAGTGTGTACGGTTTCTTTAACAATGTGGAACAGTGGGAAATTACGAAATAAGGAACGGGAAAATCAATGTCAAAATTATTACAGGTAAATGATCTGACCACAGAGTTTACCGGGGATTTTGGGAAAAAAATCAGTGTGGATCATGTCAGTTTTGATGTCGCAGAAGGAGAGACGGTTTGTATCGTTGGTGAGTCCGGCTGTGGCAAGAGTGTGACATCACTGTCTATTATGGGATTATTAGGAAGGGGCGGAGCTGTCGTTGACGGCTCTGTCCTCTTTGCAAACAAAAATCTGCTGGATATGGATGAAAAACAGTTAGATACGATCCGCGGAAATCAGATGACGATGATTTTTCAGGATCCTTTAACATCGTTAAACCCGGTGTTTACGATCGGAAGCCAGATCACGGAGAGCATCCGGATTCATATGCATCTGTCAAAAAAAGAAGCAGGAGAGCGTGCGGTCACCATCTTAGAGAAAGTCGGTATGCCGGATGCGCGTGCTGCAATGAAAAAATATCCGCATATGCTTTCCGGCGGAATGCGTCAGCGAGTGATGATCGCGATGGCACTTTGCTGTAATCCAAAACTTTTGATCGCAGATGAGCCGACGACGGCACTTGACGTGACGATCCAGGCGCAGATCATGGAATTGATACGGGATCTGCAAAAAGAGATTGGGATGTCTGTGATCCTGATCACACACGATATCGGACTTGTGGCGCAGATGGCGGACCGTGTGTTTGTCATGTATGCGGGACAGATCATCGAGATGGCATCTGTGAAGGATCTTTTTTATCATCCGGCACATCCGTATACGAAAGCACTGCTTGATACGGTTCCGGGCATTTACGATGAGAGCGGAAGGACGCTTGCATCGATTCCGGGAATCGTACCGGAAAATTATGACCAGATTACGGGATGCAGGTTTGCGGACCGCTGTGCATTTGCCGGGGAAGGCTGTGAAAAGAAGCAGGAGATGAGGGAGATAGAAAAGGATCATTTCGTGCGCTGCCATAAGGCTGACAGGAGTTAAAACAGGAATGGATAAAGAACTGATCAGAGTAGAGAATTTAAAAAAATATTATGATATCAAGGGCGGTATCATTACCCATACCGTCAGTCAGATACAGGCCGTGGACGGCATTGATTTTTCAATAAAAAAGGGCGAGACCCTTGGACTGGTTGGAGAATCAGGCTGTGGAAAGTCCACGATCGGCCAGCTTTTGGTGGGACTGCTCTCGCCGACTGACGGTGCGATTTATTATCATGGGGAAAAAATAGGTGGAAAATCTCTCACACGCGGTGAAAAAAAGGCACGAAAACAGGCGGGAACCAATCTTCAGATGATCTTTCAGGATTCCTATTCTTCACTCAATCCACGAAAACATATTTATGATATTTTAGCACAGCCGATGCTATATCATGGTGTATCCGATAAGAAAACGATCGATACAGACTTAAAACAGCTTCTGGATATGGTTGGTCTGCCTCAAAGTGCACTTCTAAAATACCCGCATGAATTTTCAGGTGGTCAGAGACAGCGTATCGGAATTGCAAAAGCGTTGTCCTTAAAGCCGGAGTTTATCGTGTGTGACGAACCGGTCAGTGCGCTTGATGTGTCGATCCAGGCACAGATATTAAACCTGATCCGCGACCTGCAGAACGAACTGGGACTGACGAGTCTGTTCGTCGGTCATGGGCTTGGTGCAGTCCGTTATGTCAGTGACCGGATCGCAGTCATGTATCTGGGAAAGATCGTTGAGATTGCAGATGCCGGAGAGGTATTTATGCATCCGGTACATCCGTATACAAAAGCACTGACACAGGCAGCACCGGTTGCAGATCCGGGACGGCGGGAAGAAAAGTCAGCCGTTTTGACAGGTGAGGTTGCCTCTGCAGTACATCCGCCGAAGGGATGCAGGTTTCATCCGAGATGCCCGTATGCGAGAGAAGACTGCAGTGTGAGTGAGCCGATGCTTCTGCCGATGGCGGAAAAACCGGATCATCTGGTGGCGTGTCCTTATTACGAGGGGACAGAAACTGCGTAACATACATTTTTTCATCCAGGAATGAGGAATATTATGACGAAATATATTATCAAACGTATCCTGATCGCAATTCCGGTTTTGCTCGGCATTACCGTGATCGATTATGCGATTATGTGCATGGCGGGGAGTCCGCTTGAAATGCTGCAGGGACCACGCGTCTCGGAGGCTGCTGTACAGGCAAAAGCGATAGCATTAGGGCTCGACAAACCATTTTATGTACAGTATTTTGTATGGCTGGGGCAGCTTCTGCATGGAAATATGGGATATTCCATTAAAAATTACCAGCCGGTTGCTGCTATGATCACGAGTCATCTTGGACCGACCCTGCTTCTGATGGGAGTGTCACTGCTTGTCAGCATCCTGCTTGCGGTTCCGGCAGGGATCTACAGCGCAATCCATCAGTATTCGAAAGGCGATTATACGGTGGTAACATTATCGTTCCTTGGCAGCAGTATTCCGGGATTTTTCCTTGCCATGCTCCTTATTTATCTGTTTACGGTAAAATTGGGCTGGCTGCCTTCCGGAGGAATGACGACACTTGGAACATCCGGGGGAGCGGCGGACGTGGCGGTACACATGGTTATGCCGGTCATTGTGCTTGCAGTTTCCATGGCAGGAACCAATATCCGATATATCCGCAGCGCGGTGCTTGAAATTTTACAGCAGGATTATCTGCGCACAGCGCGGGCAAAGGGAATCGGTCATTTCCTGGTCATCAATAAACATGCGCTGCGCAACGCTTTAGTTCCGATCGTGACAGTCATTGGAATGGAGATACCGGTACTGTTTGGCGGATCGATCATCGTGGAGCAGGTCTTTTCCTGGCCGGGTCTTGGACTTATGACAATGAGTGCGATCACAAACCGTGATTATCCGGTCATCATGGGCGTCTGTCTGCTCTCGGCGATCGTGGTACTGCTCGGCAATCTTCTGACGGATATTTTATATGCGGTGGTAGATCCGACGATAAAACTTCAGTAAAGAGGTTGAACTTATATGAGAAAAAAGAAAAAAGTTAATGCAAATGAAACATACATGCAGACTGTGATGCGGCGTTTCCGTGCACATCATCTTGCAAAGATCAGCCTTGTGATACTGGTGGTTGTCGGTCTGGCTGCTCTGTTTGCGCCGGTTGTTGCGCCTTATGATCCGGATGCGATCGTCGGAACTTTCAGCGGTGCACCGTGTAAGGAATTTATCCTTGGAACGGATCAGATCGGCAGGGATGTGTTCAGCAGACTTTTATACGCAACCAGAATTTCTCTGCTTGTAGGAATCCTTGCAACAGTGATCTCCACGGTAATCGGAGTGGTACTCGGTCTGATCGCGGGATATTTTGGCGGTGTGGCGGATATGATCCTGATGCGTTTTACGGATATGGTGATGTCATTTCCTTATATCCTTCTTGTGCTCGTTGCGGCGGCAATCTTTAAACCGGGTTTGTGGAGCATTATCCTGATCCTTGGATTTGTAGACTGGCCGGGTGTGGCGAGACTGGTGCGTGGAAATGTTTTAAGTCTGCGTGAAACAAATTTTGTCAAGGGAAATGTGGTGGCAGGGATGCCGCTTCGTCATATCTTATTTTCAGAAATTTTACCAAACACAGTTGCACCGATCCTCGTATATGCAACATCTGTTATGGCGATCTCCATGCTGGATGAGGCGGCTTTAAGTTTCCTTGGCATGGGTGTACAGCCGCCGATGGCAAGCCTTGGAAATATGTTAAACGGGGCGCAGTCTATCACGGTATTGACTTCACAGCCATGGCTGTGGCTTCCACCGGGAATTATGATCGTTGTGCTGGTAGTTTCCATCAACTTTGTCGGCGATGCATTGCGTGATGCATTTGATCCATCCGGTGGACGCAGGTAGGCGGCGGATGAAAGCGAATAAAAATTTAAACCACAGAAATGATGAGAGGGATAACAGATAGAACGTTTGCGGAGCATGCAGGCGATCGTTTGTTATAATAGACGACGTTGTGGGCAGAACGTGAGAATGTGTAGAAATGGAGAAGAGTATGGAACGAAAGGCATTAGAACAGAAACTTACCGGTTTTTTTGAGGAACTTCATATGCATCCGGAGCTGTCTTATGAGGAATATGAGACGACAGAGCGGATCAAACGGGAACTTGCGGCGGCAGGCATTGAGATTTTGCAGATACCGCTAAAGACCGGTGTGACCGCCATCGTGCGCGGCGCAAAACCGGGAAAAACTTATGGACTGCGCTGTGACATTGATGCACTGCCGATCGCGGAGGAAACCGATCTTCCCTATAAATCAAAAACTCCGGGGAAAATGCATGCCTGCGGACATGATTTTCATACGGCGGCGGTGTTTGGAGCAGCATTGCTGTTACAGGAGAGGAAAGAGGAGTTACAGGGAACTGTAAAAATTCTGTTCCAGCCGGCAGAGGAATCTTCCCATGGTGCGGAGACAGTTCTTGAAACCGGTGTGCTCTCGGATGTAACAGCAATCTTTGGACTGCATACGGCGGCATATCTTCCGGTTGGAACGCTGGGAATCCGCGCGGGCAGTGTCATGGCTGCAGTAGACCGGTTTGAGTTAAATATCACGGGAACAGGCTGCCATGGAGGACACCCGGATGAGGGCGTGGACACGATCCTGGTAGCTGCATCTGTGATACAGGCGTTCCAGAGTATTGTCGGCAGAAACTTAAATCCGTTCCATACAGGTGTTGTCAGTGTGACGAGGATTAATGGCGGCAATACCTGGAATGTGATCCCGGATAAGGTGGAACTGGAGGGTACCGTGCGTTCCATGGAAAAAGACGATCGTATCTTTATAGAAAGACGCATGCGTGAGATTGCGGAACACACAGCAGCGGCATATGGCGCAAATGCGGAATTGTTGTGGTATCCGGGGCCGCCTGCAACCGTCAATGAGAAAGCGTGGAGTGCGTTTGCACAAAAAGTGGCAGAAGAGAGTGGCTTTGAGGTTGTTCCACAGCGTAATTCGACAGGTGGAGAGGATTTTGCTTTTTATCTCGAAAAGATTCCGGGCTGTTTTATCAACGTGGGAACGGGAGTCGGTTATCCGAACCATCATCCAAAGTTTTATGCGGATGAGGCGGCACTTACACCGGCAGCAGAGTATCTTGAAAAATTGTTGGTAGAAGCACTGAGACAGTGAGAATCATAGATGTCAGAGGCACAGTCACAATCAGGTCCTTTCATGGATGGCAGAACAAGGCAGTATAAAGTAAAAAAACAGGAGCACAAGCTCCTGTTTTTTTACTTCATAGGAAATTGTCCGCTATGAATTAATAGAACCATAATCACATCCTGTGATTAGTCCTCATATTTATTTTTCTCACCGATCTCCTGCATCTTCATAGCGCGAACTTTTAATGGAAGTCCGAACAGTGTGATGAATCCGGAAGCATCGTGATGATCGTAAAGATCACCGGTTGTAAAGCTTGCGAGTGACTCACTGTACAGAGAGTATTTAGAAGTTGTTCCGGCTTTGATGATGTTGCCTTTGTATAATTTGAATTTAACTTCACCGGTTACATATTCCTGCGTGGAGGTAACGAAAGCTCTGACTGCATCACATAAAGGAGTGAACCATTTTCCTTCGTAAACGATCTGGGCAAGTTTGTTACCCATATCTTTCTTCACTTCCATGGTTGCACGGTCTAAAACGAGCTCCTCTAACTGCTGGTGAGCTTCCATTAAGATCGTTCCGCCAGGAGTCTCATATACACCGCGGGATTTCATACCAACAACACGGTTCTCTACGATATCGATGATGCCGACGCCGTGCTTACCGCCAAGACGGTTTAACTCACGGATGATATCGGAAACTTTCATCTCTTTTCCGTTTACGGAAGTCGGAACACCTTTCTCAAATGTCATGGTTACATATTCGCCTTCTTCCGGAGCTTTTTCCGGGGAAACACCGAGAACTAACAGGTGATCATAGTTTGGCTCACATGCAGGATCCTCTAACTCAAGGCCTTCATGGCTGATGTGCCAGATGTTACGGTCACGGCTGTAGCTTGTGTCAGCGGAGAATGGAAGATGAATACCATGTGCTTTGCAGTATTCGATCTCTGACTCGCGGGAATCCATGGTCCATTTTGAATCTCTCCATGCAGCGATGATCTTTAAGTCAGGGGCAAGTGCTTTGATGCTGAGCTCAAAACGAATCTGGTCGTTTCCTTTACCGGTAGCACCGTGGCAGATTGCAGTAGCACCTTCTTTTCTTGCAATCTCAACTAACTTCTTAGCAATCAGAGGACGTGCCATAGAGGTTCCGAGTAAGTATTTGTTTTCATAAATGGCATTTGCCTGAACACATGGCATGATGTAATCGTCACAGAATTCATCGATGATATCTACGATGTATAATTTGGAAGCTCCACAGGAGATGGCTCTTTCTTCAAGACCGTCTAACTCTTCTTCCTGACCGCAGTCGATACAGCAGCAGATAACTTCATAATCATAATTTTCCTTTAACCATGGAATAATGGCGGTGGTATCAAGTCCACCGGAGTACGCTAAAATAACTTTTTCCTTCATGTGATACAGCCCTTTCTGTTATGTATATTTGATCCATTTGTATGCCGGATCATTAACTAAAGACAATATACAACAAAAAATGTAGAAACGCAAGTGAAAAATTATACATTCATTATTCATAAAAATACATAAAAATTATACAAAATGGAGAAAACAGTTAAGTATAATACATATTATAGGAAAAAGACAAAAAATAGTATTGCATAAAAGACAAAATGAATGTATAATTATGCAATGTCGAACAGCGCGCGAAAAAAGATACTTTACGACTGCGATGAGGTGTATTAATATAGGAAGAAAGATACTTATGCAGGTATGCCTGTATACAATAATGGGCTGAAAAGTGCAGAAATCATGTGAGATAAGCATGAGCGGAAAGGATGAGAAAAATGATAAAAGCAGGAATCATCGGTGCAACCGGATATGCAGGAAATGAACTGGTCCGTATTTTGATGGGACATAAAGAAGTGGAGATTAAATGGTATGGATCCCGCAGCTACATAGATAAAAAATATGCAGAAGTTTACCAGAATATGTTTGAGATCGTGGATGACGTATGCTTAGATGATAATATGGATGAGCTTGCAAGCCAGGTGGACGTGATCTTTACAGCAACCCCGCAGGGATTTTTGGCAGGTGTGCTGACAGAGGATATATTAAATAAGGTAAAAATCATAGATTTAAGCGCTGATTTCAGAATCAAAGATGTTTCCGTCTATGAGAAATGGTACAAGATCGAGCACAAGAGTCCGCAGTTTATAGAGGAAGCTGTCTATGGTCTCTGCGAGATCAATCGTGATAAAGTAAAAGGAGCAAGACTTATCGCCAATCCGGGCTGCTATACGACCTGTTCCATTCTGACCGCTTATCCGCTGGTAAAAGAGGGGCTGATCGACCCGAATACGCTGATCATTGATGCAAAATCAGGAACTTCCGGTGCAGGGCGGGGTGCAAAGCTGCCGAACCTGTTCTGTGAGGTCAATGAAAATATGAAAGCGTACGGAGTGACAAATCACCGTCATACGCCAGAGATTGAGGAGCAGCTCGGTTATGCGGCAGGCAAAGAGATCGTTGTTAATTTTACCCCGCACCTTGTTCCGATGAACCGCGGTATCCTCGCAACCGAGTATGCAGCACTGGTAAAAAAAGCAGATGGCAGCCTTCCTTCTTATGAGGAAGTAAAGGCAGTCTATGATAAATATTATGGCAAAGAAAAATTTGTCCGTGTGCTGGAAAAAGATGTCTGTCCGGAGACAAAATGGGTAGAGGGCAGTAATTATGTAGATGTTAATTTTAAGATTGACGAGAGAACCGGACGTATCGTGATGATGGGCGCACTTGACAACCTGGTAAAAGGTGCAGCAGGACAGGCGGTACAGAACATGAACCTGTTATTCGGTTTTGATGAGGCAGAGGGCTTAAATATGGTTCCGATGTTCCCGTAAGCATCATAGATAGATGCATAGTAATTGAAGATTACATAGTAATTAAAGATTACATAGTAATAAAGATTACATAGTAATACACTGAATTATATTTTTAATAAGAGGTAAAAAGTAACTGGACGAAACAGTTATGCTGGAAAAGGAATCAAAGACATGGAAGAGAAAAAAGTAAACATCCGTGAGATGACAATGGAGGATTTTGAGGAGGTACATGCACTGTGGATGGGGATTCACGGGTTTGGAATCCGGAGTATTGATGATTCGAAAGAAGGTGTGGAACGCTTTATCAGACGCAATCCGACCACGAGTATGGTGGCGTGTGAAAACGACAGAATCATCGGTGCAATCCTGTGCGGTCATGACGGCAGACGCGGATGTTTATATCATGTCTGCGTTCATGAGGATTACAGAAAGCAGGGCATCGGACAGAAGATGGTGGAAGCGTGCCTTGCGGCTTTAAAGCGTGAACATGTCAACAAGGTCAATCTGATTGCATTTAAGAAAAATGACATCGGAAACCACTTCTGGCAGGGAATGGGATGGACGTTCCGCGAGGATGTCAATTATTATGAATATGTCACAAACGAAGAAAACCAGACCGTATTTAATCCGTAAAACACAGGAACAGACAGTGCGAAAAATACAATTTTTACATGAAGGATTTGAGTTACGCACAAACTTGAGATGCAAATGAAAATTTTGTTTACATTAGAAAGCAGTGCAGGAATGGAGGTTAAAATGAAACAGATCAAAGGCGGCGTGACCGCAGCAAAAGGATTTAAGGCAGCAAGTACAGCAGCAGGAATCAAATATAAAGACAGAACAGACATGGCAATGATCTACAGTGAAGTACCATGTGCAGTGGCAGGAACATTTACCACAAACATTGTAAAAGCTGCCCCGGTCAAATGGGACCAGCATGTAGTATATGACAGTAAAAAGGCACAGGCAGTCATTGTCAATGCAGGTATTGCAAATGCATGTACCGGAGAAGAGGGGATGGGTTACTGCAAAGCAACTGCAGAAAAAGTAAACAAACTGCTTCAGATCCCAACCGATGAGGTGCTTGTGGCATCGACCGGAGTCATCGGTATGCAGCTTCCGATCGACCGCATCTGTGCGGGAGTTGAAACGATGGTCCCACAATTAAATGGCGATATCGAGAGCGGACATAATGCAGCACTTGCGATTATGACGACCGATACACATGAAAAAGAAGTAGCTGTTGAGATTGAGCTTTCCGGCAAAACCGTCACAATCGGCGGCATGTGCAAAGGTTCCGGCATGATCCATCCGAATATGTGTACCATGTTAAGTTTTGTGACAACCGATGCTGCAATTTCACAGGAGCTGCTGTTAGAGGCATTAAAAGCGGACGTGGAAGATACCTATAACATGATCTCCGTGGACGGCGATACCTCCACAAATGATACCTGTCTCCTGTTGGCAAACGGAATGGCAGAGAACACAAAAATTACTGAGAAAAATGCGGATTATGAGACCTTTACAAAGGCGCTCCGATTTGTCAATGAGACACTCGCAAAACAGATGGCAGGAGATGGAGAGGGAGCAACTGCGTTGTTTGAGGTAAAAGTAATCGGTGCCGAGACAAAAGAGCAGGCAAAGACCTTAAGCAAATCCGTCATCACATCAAGCCTCACCAAAGCAGCCATCTACGGACACGATGCAAACTGGGGCAGAATCCTCTGTGCCATGGGCTACTCCGGCGCACAGTTTGATCCGGAAAAAGTAGACTTATTCTTCGAGAGTGCTGCAGGAAAAATGCAGATCATCAAAGACGGAGTCGCCGTCGACTACAGCGAAGAAGAAGCAACCAAAATCTTATCCGAACCCGCAGTCACCGCCATCGCCGACATCAAAATGGGTGCTGCACAGGCTACCGCCTGGGGCTGCGACTTAACCTACGACTATGTAAAAATCAACGCCGACTACCGCTCATAGGCAGGTGGTCACAGCAAACACAACCTGAATCAGAGTTTCGTACGGCAATATCAAGATTTTATAGAGGAGAACCAAACTAATGGAAGATAACAATATGAAGGAACTTTTGCAGAAAGCCGAAGTGCTCATCGAAGCACTTCCATACATACAGCGTTTCAACCGTAAGATCATTGTGGTAAAATATGGTGGAAGCGCCATGGTAGATGAAGAATTAAAAAAACACGTCATCCAGGATGTCACCCTGTTAAAACTGGTTGGATTCAAGCCGATCATCGTGCATGGCGGTGGCAAAGAAATCAGTAAATGGGTTGGCAAAGTCGGCATGGAGCCTGTATTTATCAATGGACTCCGCAAAACGGACGAGGCAACCATGGAGATCGCCGAGATGGTATTAAATAAGGTCAATAAATCACTGGTGACACTGGTACAGGAGCTTGGCGTCAATGCAGTCGGCATCAGCGGAAAAGACGGTGGACTGTTAAAAGTAGAAAAGAAATACTCAAATGGTGAGGATATCGGTTTTGTCGGTGAGATCACAGAAGTAAATCCGCAGATTTTATATGATCTGCTGGAAAAAGATTTTCTCCCGATCATCTGCCCGGTAGGAATGGATGCAGAATACAACAGCTATAATATCAATGCCGATGATGCGGCATGTGCGATCGCAAAAGCGGTAAAAGCTGAAAAACTTGCATTTTTAACCGATATCGAGGGCGTTTACAAAGATCCGAAAGACAAAGATACACTGATCTCCGAGCTTCGTGTATCAGAGGCGAGAGAACTGATCGGGGACGGATTTATCGGCGGCGGCATGCTTCCGAAGTTAAACAACTGTATCGATGCGATCGAGAACGGTGTTTCAAGAGTACATATCTTAGACGGACGTATCGCACACTGCCTGCTTCTTGAAATCTTTACGAACCGCGGAATCGGAACTGCCATTTTAGGAGATAAGGAGACGAAGTTTTATCATGAATAAAGAAGGATATATCAATGAGGCGGAGAAAAATATCCTCCACACATACAATCGTTTTTCACTGGTATTAGACCACGGTGAGGGTGTTTATCTGTATGATACAGACGGAAAAGAATATCTGGATTTTGCGGCAGGCATCGCAGTGCAGGCATTTGGATACGGCAACAAAGAGTATGGGGATGCCTTAAAAGCACAGATCGATAAGATTATGCATACATCAAACCTGTATTATAATGTGCCAATCATCCATGCAGCAGAGCGTGTGAAAAAAGCGAGCGGGATGGATCGTGTGTTCTTTACCAACAGTGGTACAGAGGCAATCGAAGGTGCAATCAAGGCAGCAAAAAAATACGCTTACACGAGAGACGGACATGCAGGACATGAGATCATTGCAATGAATCATTCTTTCCATGGAAGAAGTATCGGAGCACTCTCCGTCACCGGAAATAAACATTATCAGGAACCGTTTGAACCGTTAATGCCGGGTGTGAAATTTGCAGACTACAATGACCTTGACAGCGTGAAAAAACGGATCACGGACAAGACATGCGCGATCCTGTTTGAGACAGTACAGGGCGAGGGCGGTATTTATCCGGCAACAAAAGAATTTATGGAAGGTGTCCGGAAACTCTGCGATGAGCATGATATTCTTCTGATCTTAGATGAGATCCAGTGCGGTATGGGACGGACCGGTGAGATGTTTGCATGGCAGCATTACGGTGTGAAACCGGATATCATGACAAGTGCAAAAGCGCTTGGCTGCGGTGTTCCGGTCGGAGCCTTCCTGATGACCGAAAAGGTGGCAGAAAAATCTTTAAAACCGGGCGATCATGGAACGACTTACGGCGGAAACCCATTTGTCGGTGCTGCAGTTGATAAGGTGCTTGAGATGATGGAGCGCGACCACATCACAGACCATGTGAAAGAAATCACACCATATCTGGAAGAAAAATTAGATGAACTGGTAGCTTCCTACGATTTTCTGACAGCACGCAGGGGACTTGGACTGATGCAGGGTGTGGTATCCGAAAAGCCGGTCGGACAGATCGCTGCAAAGGCACTGGAGGAAGGACTGATTGTGATCACGGCAGGTTCAGACGTACTCCGTTTTGTACCACCGCTCATCATCGAGAAACAACATGTGGATGAGATGATCGGAAAACTGAAAAAAGCATTGGATCAGATGTAAGGAATCATAGACTGCACGCGGATGTGTGCAGTCTGTTGTCGTAAAACGAGGAATAGGAAAATGGGATTATGAAGAACATACAAAAGAGAAGTGTAATTGCAGCCATAGTGGTTTGCGCAGGAGCAGCCATTATGGCTGGTGTCGTTTCAAAACAGCCTGTAAAAGAGACGACATTTCCGTTGCAGGCAGAAGAACCGGGCACAGAAGGAAAACAGCCGGATGTGAAAACAGATGCATACGATCTGGCAGATACAGACCTGACCGTGTGGTATGAAGATCCATCTTATGAAGATTTTTTTGAATATGCAGCCAGACAGTATTTTGAACAGACAGGTGTGAAGGCAGCTTTCAAATGTCAGGATACTCTGGATTATATCGGGATGATTTACGACAATACCATGCAGGGAGAGGATTATCCGGATGTTTATCTGTTAAATGGCGATGAGCTTGAGGAGGCATATTTATATGGTCTTGCCATGGAAAATGAGGATGGAGGATCTTATGAGGGGGCATCCCAAAAGTCAGTGAAAGCTTCCACCTATGAGGATAAAATGATTGGATATCCGCTCAGTTACGATGCAAATGTGTTTGTTTATCAGAACGGATATTTTGAAAACCAGCCGGAGTCACTGCAGGCGATCATTGATTATTCTAATGAGAATGAACCGGGAGAAAATGTGGAATACCTGTTAGAGTGGGATGTAAATGATGCATTTTACGATTTCCCGTTCGTTGGAAACAGTGTAACGTTTGAGAAAACGGCGCCGGAAACGATGAATGTGGCCTATGATGAAGATCTGTATCAGAAAGATCTTGAATACTTTGAAACCATTTTAGGATCATTTTCCTTAGACATCAATTCAGTCTCCATGGACAGCATTTTAGAACATTTTAAATCCGGAAAAACACTCTGTGCGTTTGTAAACACAGATTCCCTGCAAAAATTAGACGATATATCTTATTCTGTGATGGAGATCCCGGCACTGAATGAGGAACTTCCTTCTATCGGATGTGCATCTACGGATATGTTTGTTGTCAATGATTTTTCAAAAAATACGGATCAGGCAGCGGATTTTGCAGATTTTGTAACAGTGCGGCTTACAGACAGACTGCATGATATGAGTGGTCATTATTCGGTATTTTTATCACAGACTGCAGATGATGCGGAAAAAACCGCTTATCAGGCATACGAGGATGCCGTTTTACTGCCGGATTCCCAGGATGCAAAAGATTTCTGGGTAGGGTTAAAGGAAAAAATTGCCGAATATTTTTAAATTTTGTAAAAATAAATGAAATAAATTTTATACACTCTTGTAATAAATGAAAAATTTCGTTAAAATATAGAGAGTGGGCATTGAGGACTCCTTCTGGAATAATGAAGAAGGAGACGCTTATGACGAAAAAATTTATAAAAGTACTATGTTTTTTATGCATTTGCCTGTTGGCAGCTGCATGTGGAGAGAAAGAAAACGTCTATTTTCAATCGGAGACATCCGTGGCAGAAACGCAGCGGAGTGAGGCAGTACCTGAGACGGATGACACGCAGATATCGGAGGAGAACGGCATACAGACTGAAAAATGTTTTGTATATATCTGCGGGGCGGTAAATACACCGGGAGTTTATGAGGTCACGCAAAATGCGAGACTCTATGAGGTAATTGAGGCAGCCGGCGGTCTGACGGAGGATGCGGCAGAGGAGTCTGTCAATCAGGCGCGGGAGATCGTGGACGGAGAGATGGTACGCATTCTGACGCAGGAGGAAGCTGCTAAGGATGGTTTAGAAGAAGCAGGGGAACGAACGGAGACGGGAGTGGATGGCGAAACAGCCCAAGATTCAGATGGCAGAATAGATCTTAATCTGGCAACTGCAGCGGAGCTTATGACGCTTTCCGGAATCGGTCAGACCAAGGCGGACAGTATTATCCGTTACCGTGAGAAAAATGGTTCTTTTTCTTCTGTGGAGGAAATCAAGCAGGTAGAGGGGATCAAAGAGGGCGTTTATAATCGAATAAAAGATCATATAAAGGTGAAGTAAAATGGCAAAAAAGGTTCTTGTTGTAGATGATGAAAAGTTAATTGTAAAGGGAATCCGGTTCAGTCTTGAGCAGGACGGAATGGAAGTGGACTGCGCATATGACGGGGAGGAAGCATTAAAGATGGCAACGGAAAATGCCTATGACATGGTGCTTCTTGATATCATGCTTCCGAAGATGGATGGATTTGAGGTATGCCAGCATATCAGGGAGTTTTCGAATATGCCGATCGTCATGCTCACCGCAAAGGGAGATGACATGGATAAGATCTTAGGGTTAGAGTATGGTGCAGATGATTACATCACAAAACCGTTTAATATCCTTGAGGTAAAGGCAAGAATTAAAGCGATCATGCGGCGTACTGCGGCGAGCCAGCCGAAAAAAGAGGACAGCAAAGTCATAGAAGCAGGTGATCTGAAATTAGACTGTGAGAGCAGAAGACTCTTTATTTTAGGGAAAGAAGTGAATCTTACCGCGAAAGAGTTTGATCTGTTAGAGCTTCTTGTCAACAACCCGAACAAAGTCTACGGCAGGGAGAATCTTTTGAATCTTGTGTGGGGATACGAATATCCGGGAGATGTGCGTACGGTAGATGTTCATGTGCGGCGTCTGAGAGAAAAGATCGAGAGCAATCCGAGCGAGCCGAAGTATGTGCATACCAAATGGGGCGTTGGGTATTATTATTCTCAGAATTAGTAAGGTGCAGCCATGACAAAATTAAAAAAATTTACAGATTTTATGAACAGCCTGAGATTCAGGCTGGTTCTTTTACTTATTCTTATAGGCGTGATCCCATGTGTTCTTTTGCGGATCGGGATGCTCAATTCTTATGAAAACAGGGCTGTTTCACTTCGAACCAGCGAAATCTTAAGCCAGGCAAAGATTTTAGCGAATCAGATCGTGTCAAATGATTATCTGGAAAATTCCGGTTCTCCTACCATTAACGCACAGCTCGAGCAGCTTTCCACTATCTATGACGGGCGTGTCATGATCATCAGTGACACCTTTCAGGTAGTGAAAGATACTTATAAGCTTGATGAAAAAAAGACGATCATCTCAGAGGAAGTCATCAAAAGCTTTTACGGGGAGGAGATTACGAAATATGATTCAAAATATCGTTATATTGAGATGACAATACCACTTGTGCGCACGGATCAGGAAAATGAAAGCAGACAGGTGATAGGTGTCATGATGGTGAGCGTGTCAACGGACAGTATCAGCCTGAACCTGGATTATCTTGCAACGAACACGAGGATCATTGAACTGATCTGCATTTTTACAGTTATTTTCGCAAGCGTCATCATTGCAGGACAGATGGTAAGACCGTTTCATAAGATGTCAAAATCAATTGATGAGATCCAGACGGGTTATGGCGAGGATGCGCTTTCTGTCAATGATTATACAGAGACGAAGCTGATCAGTGAGAAATTTAATAAAATGCTTGGAAGAATGAAGGTGCTAGATGATTCCAGACAGGAGTTTGTGTCGAATGTGTCACATGAATTAAAAACACCGCTTACTTCCATGAAGGTGCTGGCGGATTCCATCAACAGCATGGAGGATGCCCCGATCGAACTCTACAAAGAGTTTATGGGAGATATTGGCAATGAGGTGGACCGTGAGACGAAGATCATCAATGACCTGCTTTCATTAGTCAAGATGGACAAGGCAGCGGGAGATCTGAATATCACAAATATCAATATCAATGAACTGTTAGAGCAGATCTTAAAACGTCTGCGTCCGATCGCGGACAAGCAGAAAGTGGAGCTTGTGCTTGAAAGTTTCCGCCCGGTCAGCGCAGATGTTGACGAGGTAAAGATTACTCTGGCGTTTACCAATTTGATTGAAAATGCGATCAAATACAACAAGGAAGACGGCTGGGTACATGTTTCGCTGAATGCGGATCATCAATATTTTTACCTGAAAGTAGAGGATTCCGGAATCGGAATACCGGAAGATTCGTTAGGACATATTTATGAACGTTTTTACCGTGTGGACAAGTCACACTCCAGGGAGATTGGTGGAACCGGACTTGGTCTTGCCATCACGCGGAATGCAGTACTGATGCACCGTGGTGCGATCAAGGTGTTCAGTACAGAGGGAGAGGGAACGATCTTTAATGTTCGTATTCCGCTCAATTATATTTCATAACAGATTGGATCTATTGAAAATGAAAGGTCAGATTATGGATAAAAAAATCATTGTGCTGTTGTCAGGATGTATCCTGGCAGTCTTTTTGCTGGCTGGATGCGGAAATGATGAAGTGAGCAGCGAATATAATATCGAATATCTGAATAAGGACAAAACAAAGATCGTAGATGTTCCCTATGAGCCGGAGGCTTCGGATACGGATGGGATGATCAAAGAATTTTTAGCAAAGTTAAGCTCAGATTCTGACAATGTTGAGTACCGCAAACCGATACCAAACGGAGTGGAGGTTACCGATTATTCGCTTGACGGCGTGATGCTCTCGATCCATTTTGATGCGGATTACAGCAGTATGACGGAGGTTGAAGAAGTATTGTGCCGTGCTGCGGTGGTTCTTACCATGACACAGATTCCAGGGGTGGACTGTGTATCATTTTATGTGGCAGATGCACCGCTTACGGATATCAGGGGCAATATTGTCGGAAGCATGAATCAGGACAGTTTTATTGAGAATCCGGGAGAACAGATCAATTCAATCCAATGTACGACATTAAAACTTTATTTTGCAAATGAAACCGGTGACGGACTGGTGGAGGAGACAAGAAGCGATGTCTATTACAGCAGCAACGTGTCGATGGAAAAACTGATCATGGAACAGCTTTTGGAGGGACCGCAGACAGAGGGGGCAAAATCTGCGATTCCGGCGGGAACGAAACTGATCAATGTATCCGTGGTGGACGGTGTCTGCTATGTGAGTCTGGATGAAAACTTTAAAAATCAGGATTATCAGGTGAATGAGGCGGTTGTCATCTATTCAATCGTGGATTCCCTGACAGAATTGTCTACGATCAGTAAAGTACAGATCTCGGTCAATGGGGATACCAGTGGCACTTACCGTGATAATTTTAAATTGAGCGACATGTATGACAGAAATCTTGATTACGTCGTTTCATTGGAAGAGACAGGAGTAACAGAGGAGGAATAAATTGGGGAAAAGACCATTTCTTGAAATGGCAGCAGGGTTTATCTGCGGTATTTCCATTGCCGTGTATGGAAAGCCGTGGACGTTCTGGCTTTTATTTTTTGGAATTCTGCTCTGGCCTGCAATCGTGACAGGACATGACAGAGGGATGCCGGAGAGTGACAGATATCCGGTTCGGAAACGGCGGTGGTGTATGGCGGTATGTTCTGTCGCAGCATTATTTTTGGGCTGGCATCACTGCGGGGTTGTGCAGGCGGAACAAAATCAATATCTGCCGTATTTGGAAGATGGGGAAGAGATCCTTTTAAAGGGGAAACTCACCGGCAAAGAGCAAAAAAACGAACAGTATTTATACAATCTATCATCCTGTCAGATCAGACAGGATTCTAAAATCAGTGAATGGCAGCGCATATCTGCAAGCATCATCATCTATGGTGAGTCCGACACCTGTTCTATCGGACAAACGCTTGTTTTACATGGAAAAATAAAATTATTTAACCGGGCACGCAATGAGGGAAATTTTGATCAGGCGGCTTATTATAAGGCGCGTGGGACCGCATTTGCCGTAAGTGATGTGGATGAAGTGTCTGCATACGGAAAAGCGAATCTTATTGCGGAGAAAATGTATCAATGGAAATATCATCTGGCAGGGGTGTATGAACAGGCACTTGGCGTGCGGGAGGGTGGAGTTTTAAGTACGATGCTGCTCGGAGAAAAAAATCTTCTGGATGCGGAGGTAAAACAGCTTTACCGCACCGCCGGGATCTCACATATTCTGGCGATATCGGGATTACATATCGCAGTAATCGGCATGACATTGTACCGATTGCTGCGAAAAGGGAGCTTTGGTTTCTGGGGATCGGGAATTTTTGCGGCAGTGTTTATGATCTTATATGGCATGATGACCGGAATGGGATATTCGTCGTTCCGTGCGGTCAGTATGTTTTGCATTCTTCTGCTTGGGCAGGCGGTGGGGCGAAGTTATGATTCCCTAAATGCAATGGGTTTTACCGCACTGCTCATTTTATGGAAACAGCCATTTGCGTTATATGATGCGGGATTTCAGCTTTCTTTTATTGCGGTACTTGGTGTGGTATGGGCTGGAAAAATTGTGCAGAGCGCATACCAGAGGCATGCGGTGCTGCAAAAAATTGGTACAGGATTCGTGCTTCAGCTTGTGATACTGCCGGTTACGGCATGGTATTTTTATGAAATCCCGGTATATGCGATGCTGCTGAATCTGCTTGTGCTGCCGTTTGTTGGAATTGTACTGGTGTCCGGAATTGCCGGGGGTCTGCTGGGGTGTGCGGTGATGCCGCAGGCAGTACTCGTGCATATCGTATTGCTGCCGTGCCATGTGATTTTAAGCGGTTATGAAAAAATTTGTACGATCGCATCGGGTCTGCCTCATGCGTTGCTGATTACCGGAAAACCATCCGCAGTAAAAATTACCGTATACTATCTGTTGCTTGCCGTGGGACTTTTTTTGCTTTCTCATGTGACAAAGCGCCAGAAAGAAATGCAGCAGATGACAGAAGAAAACGGAAGGCAAAAGAGAAGAAAGAGTTACCGGGGAATGGAGTGGAGTTTGTTTGCCTGTGGGTTGGGACTGCTTGTTTTTTTGTTTACACCAGTTTCACAAGGGATGAAACTTACCGTGCTTGATGTCGGACAGGGAGACGGGATTTATCTGCATACAGACAGCGGCTATGATATTTTTATAGATGGTGGCAGTACAAATGTGCAGAGTGTGGGAAAGTACCGTATCCTGCCGTATTTAAAGTCAAACGGTGTGAAAGAGATTGACTACTGGTTTGTTTCCCATACGGATCAGGATCATATCTCCGGTTTGTCGGAGATTTTTGATGAGGGATACCGGATCAGGAATCTGGTGCTCTTCCGGGGGATGATGCGGGATGAGAGCTATGAAAAGCTGGTTTCACTGGCAAAAGAACATGGAACAGAAATCTGTATGATGAGCCGGAAAGAGGCGCTTTTTTCTGGAAGCGCAAAGATAACAGCCATTTCGCCGGGGTATCATGCGGGGGATGAAATGAGAAATGAAATGGGCACAGATAAGAATGGGGAATCACTGGTATTATTGTATGAGGAAAAAGGTTTTTCAGCATTATTTACCGGAGATATCGGGGAGGAGCAGGAAAAACAGATTTTAAAATGGGGAGGAATCAATGACATAGATTTTTACAAGGCGGCGCACCATGGTTCAAAATATTCGAACACAAAAAGTTTTCTGGATGCGGTTTCGCCACGGATTTCGGTCATTTCCTGCGCAGAAAAGAACCGATACGGACATCCGGGCAGGGTGGCGGTTGAAAATATCCGGGATACGGGGAGTGCACTGTTTTACACGATGGAGGGTGGACAGATCACAGTGACCCGGTTAAAGAAAAATAAGCTGGCAGTACAAAAATTTTTACTTCCGGACAAGCGGTTTGTATTTGTCAGGTAATGTATGTTATACTGTGGTATGCAGCTTAGTACAAAGCTGCGTAGTGCAGCGCTGCGTAATTCGATGCAGCGAAAATGCAGCGAAGTGTAATGCAATATCAGTGCTTTGTATCTGGATAAGTGATAAAAAGGAATCAGATAAAATGAAAACGATCGATGATGATATCAGAAGCGGAAATTTCAAACAGATCTACCTGCTGTATGGAACGGAAGCATATTTAAAAAAGCAGTATAAAGACAAATTGAAAAATGCAATGGCAGCGCCGGATGACAACATGAATTTTACGACGTTTGAGGGAAAGAATATCAATCCGAAAGAAGTGATTGATCTTGCCGAAACACTGCCTTTTTTTGCAGACCGGAGAGTGATATTGATCGAGGACAGCGGATTTTTTAAAAGTTCCTGTGAGGATCTTGCTGAATATCTCACGCAGGTGGCACCGGCGACACATTTTATTTTTGTGGAAGAGGAAGTGGACAAGCGTTCGAAGATGTACAAAACGGTCAAAAATAATGGGAAGATCGTAGAGTTTTCAGCACAGAGCGAGGAACTTTTGACGCGCTGGATCTTGACCAGATTAAAAAAAGAAGGAAAAAACATCACCGGATCCGTAATGCAGCTTTTTTTAAGCAGGACAGGAACAGATATGGGAAATATTGACAGGGAGTTAGAAAAGCTGATCTGTTATGCCTTAGACCGGGATGTGATCACGGCGGAAGATGTGATGGCAGTCACGACGGAACAGACGACCAATAAGATATTTGAGATGGTCAATGCAATCGCCGAGCATAACCAGCGGAAGGCACTGGATCTGTATTATGATCTTCTGACATTAAAAGAACCTCCGATGCGCATTATGTTTCTGATTACCAGACAGTTTCAGATCCTTTTAAATGTGCGTGATATGGCAGGGCGTGGAATGGACAATCAGTCGATTGCCAAAAATGCGGGAATCCCGCCGTTTGCGGTAAAACGGAATATTTCACAGGCAAAAGGATTTACAATGGCGCAGTTAAAGAGGGCGCTTTATGATGGAGCTGACTTAGAGGAGTCCGTAAAAACAGGACGCATGAATGATCAGATGGCGGTAGAGCTTTTTATTATGAAGTACAGCCGGTCAGAAAAATAACATAAAAAAATTCTGTTTCACAGGATCCCCCGCCTGCGGCGGGTCGCTTCGCGACATAATTCATCTCCGACGCAGTGCGATCCCGCCCGGAGGGCTTTTTGATTCATAGTACGTAAATTCCTATGAATCAAAAAAACACCAGTATGACGGTACTGGTGTTTTTATTATGCGGCTGGGTTAAGGCCGCATATATGTTTTTATCTATGTTTCAAAAATTAAGCTAAACCGTTAACAAGTTTTGTTAAACGGGAAACTTTTCTGGCAGAATTGTTCTTGTGGTAAATTCCTTTAGAAGAAGCGCTCTCGATAGTTGAGATAGCAACTGTTAAAGCAGCTTTTGCAGCCTCTTTATCGTTTGCAGCTACTGCAGCCTCAACTTTTTTAATAGAAGTTTTCACTTCGCTTCTGATCGCTTTGTTTCTAGCAGCTCTTGTCTCTGTTACTAAAATTCTTTTTTTTGCAGATTTAATGTTAGCCAATCCGTACACCTCCAATTTGTAATCGTTATTGTTCATGATTGTTACATTAAAGCCGGACACGGACAGTTCAATGTAAACATACTGGTATATTATAGGGCAGGTTTTTGTGGTTGTCAAGTGTAAAACAGTAAAATAATGAGAAATTATGGATAATTTTTTTTCAGACCAGAAATAATATAGGCAAAGATAACAGATGCCGGAGCAGGGCATTGGAATATGGGGGAAAATTTATGTATCAGATACGAACGGATTTAGCGCTTGAAACGCAGGAAAAAATGCAGGAAGATCATGTTGATCTGAAGGGAGTCCGTTTCTTAGAAGAGAAAGTTGACAAAAATATCACAGTCAGCACAGTGGTCATTGAGACGGAAAACGGTGCAAAGACGATGGGAAAACCCAAGGGAACCTATATAACGATCGAGGCGGGAAATATGGATGAGGAGGATGAAGACTATCACAGAGAGATATCCGTACAGCTTGCGAAGATCATCCGTCAGTTGATCCAGGAAAAAAATGAGGAGCTGTCGGTGCTGGTCGTTGGACTTGGAAACCGTGAAGTTACGCCGGATGCACTAGGCCCGCGTGTGGTGGACAATCTTTTTATCACAAGACACATTGTAAAAGAGTATGGAAAGTATGCTTTCGGAGAAAAAAAAGTGAACCGGATCAGCAGTATTGTCCCGGGAGTTATGGCGCAGACGGGAATGGAAAGTCTTGAGATCATTCATGGAATCATCGATGAGACAAAACCTGATCTGGTCATTGTCATTGATGCGTTGGCGGCGCGCAGCACCAAGCGGTTAAACCGGACGATCCAGGTCACGGATACCGGGATCAATCCGGGCAGCGGGGTTGGAAACCATAGACACGGACTGAATAAAAAAAGCCTTGGGATTCCCGTGATATCAATCGGGATACCGACAGTTGTGGATGCTGCAACGATCGTCAATGACACAATGTTTAACCTGATCGCTGCGATGAGCCAGAGCAAGGCATTTGATATGCTTGGGGATTCGTTAAAAGAGTTAAACGATGGAGAAAAATATGAACTGATCCGGGAACTTCTCTCACCGAATTTAAATGCGATGTTTGTGACGCCAAAAGATATTGATGAGTCGGTCAAAAGATTAAGCTACACGATCTCGGAAGGCATCAATATTGCATTTATGGGGGAAGGACTGCCGGCATAATAGACAGGCGGGATTATAGTAAAATAAGACTGCCGGGCGAAACTCATGCAGATCACGATCAAGAAGCAAAGCTTCATGGTATAATGAAAAATAGAAGTGCATACAGTGTAGTATGTATGCTTATCGTTATCGACATTTAAAAAAGAAAAAAATAAATGGTGCCGTCTGGCTGGGGGGATTGCTGCTGGCTGTCATTGGAATACTTTTACAGACAAACAGATCTTTCTTTGCAAAGCTTGGAGAAGAGGGGGCAAAAAGCTGCTGCGAAAAAGTACTTGATTTTTATCTGCCCGGTTTGTCTTACAGTGTAAAAGATGAGACGGAGTGGTCTTTTGTGGAGAAAGTGATCGATGTGCTTTTTTCCGGGGAAAATTATGAACCTGAAAGTGGATCATACCAGACGCAGATCGAGAGTGATCTCTCTTATGAGGCAATTCTGGCGCGGGAGGCTGCAGATGAAAATTATGTGGATGAAAAGACGGGGGAAGTGATACCATCGGTCGGAAGCGCAGATGGTACGAGCCTGTCAGATGAAAAAGATGCAGGAGGACAGACGGCGGATGCAGGTGCAGCAGAGAATACCGGAGGGCAGCCGGCAGAGCCAGGTGTGGCGGAGAACACCGGAGAGCAGCCGGCAGAGGCAGATGCAGCAGAAAATCAGCAGGCACAGATTGCAGAGGCAGGTGCAGCAGAAAGTCAGGCAGCTTCCGCTGTGGCAGACATCAAAGCAGTGACATTTGCAAGGGAAAAGCTGAATGATTTTGATTATCTGATCCAGAATTTTTATCAGGTGGACAATACGACGACGATCGGGAGCACACAGCTCAATGCGGATGCCCTGCTCGGAAAGGATGTACGTTTGAGCCATGATGCGTCCACACCGCAGATACTGATCTATCATACGCATTCACAGGAAGGGTATGCGGATTCCGTTCCGGGTGATGCATCCATGTCGGTCGTCGGTGTCGGTGATTATCTGACGGAGCTTCTGACACAAAAATATGGCTTTTCCGTGATCCATCACACCGGGCAGTATGATGTCGGAGACCGCGATCATGCCTATGCAAAAGCAGGCCCTGCGTTAGAACAGATCTTAGCGGAAAATAAAAGCATTGAGGTTGTGATCGATCTGCACCGTGACGGAGTCGGAAACAATACGAGACTGGTTACGGAACAAAACGGCGTGCCGATGGCGCAGATCATGTTTTTTAATGGATTGAGCCGCACGACGAAAACAGGCGATATCGAATATCTTTATAATCCTTATATTGCAGATAATCTGGCGATATCGTTCCAGATGCAGTTAAAGGCGGCAGAATATTACCCGGGATTTACCAGAAGAATTTATCTGAAGGGATACCGCTACAATATGCACTATTGCCCGAAGACACTTCTGATCGAGGTGGGGGCGCAGACAAATACACTGGCGGAGGCAAAAAATGCGATGGTACCGCTTGCCGATCTGCTCAACAAAGTATTGACGGGGCAGCAGTAGAAACATAAAATGTATGTAAAAACATAAAAAAACGGGGTAATACATAAGATGGATGTTTTATTGCAGTTAGATGGGAATATTTTATTGTGGATCCAGGAGCATGTGAGGAATGCTGTTCTGACGCCGGTCATGACATTTATTACGCATTTAGGCGATGCGGGATGGATCTGGATTGCTCTTGCAATCGTATTTTTACTTGTAAAAAAGATGCGGAGAACAGGTGTGCTCATGACGTGTTCCCTGTTGGGATCTCTGATCGTTAATAATCTCATTTTAAAAAATCTGGTCGCCAGAACAAGGCCTTATGAGGCTGTGGATGGACTGCAGCGTATCATAGAAGCGCAGAGGGATCTTTCATTTCCATCCGGGCATACCGGCAGTTCTTTTGCAGCGGCTGTTGTGATCTTTCTGACATGCCCAAGGAAGATCGGGGTGCCGGCTTTGATCCTGGCATTTCTGATCATGTTTTCAAGACTTTATGTCGGAGTGCATTATCCGACGGACGTTCTTGCCGGAATGATCACGGGGACACTGATCGCAGTGCTGGTATGCAGGGTGTATCAGAAAAAACATAGAAAAGTTTTAGAATCATAATATACAAAAAACACCCCGGACAAAGTAAAAGTGCCGGAGTGTTTTTCTCTGTCACACAGAAAGATGATATTTCTCCATCCAGTAATTGAGCTGGATAAAATAGGCCAGAAGCTGTGGACCCGCCATAAGCTGCCCGAACCACGGCTTTCCGTATTCTTTTGGTGCTTCCATGAATTTTTTTGCTTTCTTTTTATCGATAAGCGGAAGGATAGGAGCATTGCTGTCTGCTAAAATATCCGTCATCCGCGCGATCAGGATCTTTTCATAACCCGGATGGTAGGTTTTCGGGTAAGGACTTTTTTTGCGGTGCAATAGTTCCGGCGGCAGAAGATCGCGGAAAGCATCACGAAGCAGAGCCTTTTCCACACCGTTCTGGTATTTCATTTTCCATGGAACATTGTATACATAGTCGATGATACGGTGGTCAGCAAAGGGGACTCTCGCCTCAAGACCGGAATACATGCTGGTGCGGTCCATGCGGTCGAGCAGTGTCTGCATAAACCATTTGATATTCAGGTAGGCGATCTCACGGCGTCTGTATTCTTCGGCGGTTTCATCCGGAAGATGCGGTGTTTTTTTCAGGGATTCTTCATACCTTGCATGGGAGTAAGAAGAAAGATCAAGGCTTTTCATAACATCATCATCAAGAAAGGCAGTACGGGCATCGATATCCGCAGACCACGGAAAACCATCCCGGTTCATCAGTTCCGGGCGGTAAAACCACGGGTATCCGCCGAAGATTTCATCGGCACATTCCCCGGTCAGTGTGACCTTGTTTTGTTTTTTGACCAGAGAACAAAAGTAAAGTAAGGAGGCATCGACATCTGTCATGCCAGGCATATCCTTTGCGTCCACGGCAGCATAGAGCATGTCGGCGAGCGTCTCCTGGGTGCATTCCAGGTAAGTATGACTGGTTTTACAGTGCTCTAACATGCAGTTTACATAGGGAAGATCGCGTTCCGGCTGAAAGGAATTGGATTGAAAATAAATATCATTTTCCGTAAAGTCAAAGGAAAACGTATTTAAGACTTCACCGTGTTCCCTCTGGTAAGCGGCAGCAAGGGCTGTGACGATGCTTGAATCGATGCCCCCGGATAAAAAGGTACAGACCGGCACATCGGAAATCATCTGCCGTTTTACGGTATCGCGCATGAGAAAAGATACATGTGCCACGGTGTCCTCGTAGGAGTCCGTGTGGGGCAGACATTTCAGATCCCAGTAGGTGGTATCGGAGAGCCCCATGGCATCAAAACACAGGTAATGTCCGGGTAGAACTTCATAGATATCCTGAAAAACCCCACATCCGGGGGTGCGCGCCGGCCCGACTGCAAGCAGTTCTCTCAGGCTGTTTTCGGTAATAGCGGGTGAAAGATCCGGAAAGCAGAACAGTGCTTTTGGCTCTGAGGCAAAGACAAGCTCACCGTCTTTTGCGTGATAAAAAAGCGGCTTTGTCCCTACTCTGTCGCGGTAGAGAAAAAGCTGTTTTGCGGCACCGTCCCAGATGGCAAAGGAAAAGATTCCATTTAAGCGGGAGACAAAGGAAGCACCGAAATGCATGTAGGCATATAAGATCACTTCCGTGTCGGATGTTGTGAGAAAATTATATCCGGCAGAAGTAAGCTCCGGGATCAGTTCATCGGTATTATAGATCTCCCCATTGTAGACGATGGCATAATCTGCCCCGTCCCGGTGACGTATCATAGGCTGTGCACCGTGCGTGATATCACGGATAGAAAGTCTCTGATGTGACAGACCGGCATGAGGTGTCAGATAAATGCCGGAAGCATCACCGCCGCGGTGGATGAGTTTTTCGTGCATGGACACCAGTATATTTTCCCAAAAGGACTGTCTGTCCGTATAACAGCGTTTCAGGCTGCAAAATCCTGCAATTCCGCACATAAGGTCACTCCATTAAAAAACAGATTTAATCCCTGTTAGTGTATGCAAATCCATCAAAAAGATGATGGATTCCCATCAAAAAGATGATGGATGATGGAAAAAAATGGAATTGCAGGTTAAAATATGCTATAATGAACGAGAGAGAGTCAACATGCTTGTATGATTGACGAATTGTGAATTGGATCATGTGCCGATTTTGCACATGAATATAATGATTGATTTTGAAAAATTTTACATTCAATTTGGAGGAAACGGCTTTGACGCTGGATAGTTTATATATTGGAGTTCCAATCGGAGCGTTTTTCTGTTTTTTATTTATATTTTTTTCATTCCTGAATGCCGGGGATGCAAAACCGGTCAGGTATTTCAGACAGATTCTTTTATCCTGTCTGATCTGGACTGGCGGTGTAGTAATGATGCGTATGCAGATCATGCCGGGGATGCGGTTCTGGTTTCATGTGTCGGTATTCGGATTTTTGACGGTACCGATTTTTATGTATGCATTTTTATTTTATATGTTGGAGATCAAAAAGAATGGTTTCCTGACCGGATATTGCATAGCTACTGTGGTGGCAATGGGGATCAATGTTGTCACAGAAGTATTTATCCCGGAACCGGATATTATCCGGTATGCAGATGGAAGCATTGGATATGCCTGTCATCTATCTTGGGGAAGTTATTTATTTGCAGCTGCGGAGGCAGTTGTGATCGTCTATACGACAGTTTTGGCGCACAGGGCAATCGGCAATAAATTTGAAAAACGAAAGAAATTATTTCCACTGCTGCTTGGAACAGTTGCAATTTTGACAGGCAATCTTTTTGTTGCACTGCCGGGTAATTTTTTCCCGTATGATATGCTGGGCGGTATTTTTATGGCATTGTGCCTGTTATATATCATGTGGCACAAGTATCTGTTTGATATCTCGAACCGTATCGTGATCGGATGTATCTACTCGGTTGCACTGGCGGTCAGTCTTCTTCCTGTGTTCAATTTTAATCACAATGCGGAGTGGTATCTTGGCAGTGTATTGCCGGAAATACAGCAAAAAGTTATAGTGCTCGTACTTGGATTTACAGGATGGTCGTTGTTTGTATTTTATCTGGCAAGAAAAATGGCAGAGGGAATCATGCAGAGGCAGAACAGAAAGCAGATCGAGGTATTACGTCGTTTTCAGAATGAGTCGGCGTCTATATTGCGGCAGGAAGATCTGTTTAAGCTGCTGATTGGTGTGGTAAATGAGATGTTTCCGGTAAAGGACATCTTTGTTTTTATCAAAAATGGAGAAAAGTTTACGGTTGTAAAAACAGCCGGTGGACAGATGCCGGATCAGGCAGAGCAGGATGAAATCACGGCTATGCTGGAAAGATCGGGGGCAGGTGAGTGCTCTGAGATTTCATTGATGAAGTATGATGATGAGATACAGGGATTTATCTATATAAAATCGGAGAAAAGAACCAGATTAAATTATTTAGAGAGAGATTACTACTGGAGAATTGGTGTGTATGCGGGTGTGTGCCTTAAGAATATCCGTACTTATCAGGAAGTATATCAGATATCGATCCATGATGAACTGACAGGACTTTATAACAGGGGATATTTTAAAAAGTTTCTGGCGGAGAACTGGAAAGAAGAGCAGAAGATAGCCCTGGTGTATCTTGATCTGGATGATTTTAAGCTTTTTAATGAGCTGTACGGGGAAGAATGTGGGGATCGTATCTTAAAATGGTGCGGACATATCATAGAGAATACCGTAGGATGTCAGGGAAATACGTTCCGGTTTGGATCAAATGAATATGTGGTGCTGATAAATTCGGATGAAAAGAAAAAGGTGGCACAGATTGCGGCGAAGATACAGAAGAATTTTCTGCTCGCGGATGAAGAAAAACCGGATGTTCTACAACCGGTGACTGCAAGTGTCGGAATTGCATTTTATCCGGATACGGCTTCGGGAGCGGATGAGCTGCTCAGTCAGGCAGAACGTGCAAATTTTTATGCAAAACGGGACGGAAAAAACTGTATTAAAATTTATGGAGCACATACAGAAGATGAACTTGAGGATCAGCAGGTACAAAAGCATTATGAACAGATTGCACCAACGATTTACGCACTGACTGCAGCAATCGATGCAAAGGATTCTTATACCTTTGAACATTCCTGCCATGTATCGGATTATGCGGTTCTTCTCGCAAAAAAAATAGGTCTTGAGCCGAATGACATTGAAATTGCAAAGGAGGCAGGACTGCTTCACGATATCGGAAAGATTGGTATTCCTGAGAGTATCTTAAAAAAACAGGGCAGGTTAAATGATGAGGAATATGAGATCATGAAAACACATGTCACGAATTCCATTGAGATGATTCATTTTCTGCCGAATATGAACTATGTGATACCGGCTGTATTATCGCATCATGAGAGATATGACGGAAAGGGATATCCGAGAGGCCTGAAAGGAGAAGATATTCCACTGTTAGGGCGTATTCTTGCGGTATGTGATTCGTTTGATGCGATGACAACAAAGCGTACCTATAAGGAAGCTATGTCGATCGATTATGCAATCAGTGAGTTAGAACACAATAAGGGAACACAGTTTGATCCAAAACTGGCAGAGGCATTTATTGAGTTGTTAAAAGAAGGGAAAATTGAGGTCTAATTCTTAAGATTTTCTGAGGATTTTTGTTTGAGGGATGACAAAAAAACGTTAATGTGTTAAACTGCAAAAGTGTAAAATGTTTTTATCAGGAGGAGTTTAACATGTGGAACAGAAGTGAGTTAAAAAGCAATGCAAAGCTGGCATTGAAGGCGAATTACTGGAAAGCAGTGCTGGTGGGACTGATTCTGTCATTTATTTTAGGTTCAGGCTCAACAGCTGCCCAAAATTCGGCAAGGTCATCAACGGATGGATTGACGGATATAGATCCGGTAATGGTATTTACTGTGATTGGGATTATACTGGCAGCAGTATTTGTTGCCATGGTGATCAGCATCCTGCTCAGTATTTTTATCTGGAATCCGCTTGAAGTGGGATGTCAGAAATTTTTCATTAACTGTAAGTATGGTAACGCGGAATTAGGCGATATTGCATACGGATTTAAAAACGGATATGCGCACATCGGCATGATCATGTTCCTGCGGGGGCTGTTTACAGGACTCTGGATGTTATTATTTATCATTCCGGGTATCGTGAAAAGTTATGAGTATATGATGATCCCATATCTTTTAGCAGAGCATCCGGAGATGACCAGACAGGAAGCCTTTGCAGAAAGTAAACAGATGATGGATGGAAACAAATGGGATGCATTTGTGTTAGATCTTTCATTTATCGGCTGGACGCTGTTAGGTGTCTGCACATTTGGTATTCTTCTTGTTTTTTATGTAGAACCTTACATATATCTGACACGCGCAGAACTGTATCATGCATTAAAAAATAATAATAAGTCGGTAGAATTTTAAATTTACCCCAAAAGAGTCATAAAATCCCCCCAAGCTGCATTTCTAATAAGTAAGGAGTGCGTTTGCGGGGGATTTTTATGTCCAATGAGAAAATGGAAAATCTGTTAAATCTTGCACTCGATGCGACAGAGCGGGAGAGGGAAAAATCGTTAGATCTCGATACCGGGTATGACAGAGCGGAACGGACCTGGGAAGTTATCGTAAAATTCGGAGGCACGGAAGAAGCGTTGAGGGGACTGTTTGCAGAAAAATTTCCGGAGGAGTATGACCGGATCAGGATTACAAATCTGCGGAATGAATATGCGATCCTGCTTTTGCCAGAGCATATTGTGGAACTGGTGGCGGCACTGACAGAGATCGAATACATGGAGAAACCGAAACTTTTGTTTTTTGCAGTGAATAACGGCAGACGTGTATCATGCATCAATCAGCTGCAGACGGTGGGGACGGAGCAGGGAACATTGTCGTCTGGCAGAAATTTAAGTGGAACCGGCGTGATCGTGGCAGTGATCGATTCCGGCATCGATTATACACACCCGGATTTTCGGAATGCAGACGGAACCACCCGGATTTTAAATCTGTGGGATCAGACGATACCAGCAGACAGCGTGGCAGATCCGTTTCCTGCGGAGAATGGAGAAATGTCATTTTTAGGGGCACCGTCAGGGTACTTTCTTGGAACTGAATTTACGAGAGCGGTGATAGACCGCGCTTTAGAGCAGACAACGGAGAGAGAGCGGTTTGCGTTGTGCCCCAGCCGTGACATCTCTGGGCATGGCACCCATGTGACGGGGATCGCAGCTGGAAATGGCAGAGCCTCACAGGGAAGATACCGCGGAGTGGCATATGAAAGTCCGCTTCTGATCGTAAAATTGGGAACGCCGGGGGAACGGTCTTTCCCAAGAACGACGGAACTGATGCAGGCAGTAGATTACTGTATCAGAAAAGCCCAGGAATACGGGATGCCCATTGTTATAAATTTGAGCTTTGGGAATAACTATGGTTCCCACTCCGGCAACTCCCTGTTAGAGAGTTATCTTGATGATATGGCGAATTACTGGCGGACGTCGATTGTTGCCGGCAGCGGAAATGAGGGGGCGTCGGCGGTGCATGCGTCTGGAACCCTGCGGGAAAATATCACGAAAGATGTGGAAATCGCCGTGAGCAGTTATGAGCCGTCTTTAAATCTTCAAATTTGGAAAAATTATTCCGATGAGATTGCGGTCTCGCTGATTCATCCGAATGGTACGAGAGTGGGACCAGTCCGGCAGATTTTAGGTCCGCAGCGTTTTAGGCTGGGGAATACAGATATTCTGCTTTATTACGGAGAACCGAGTCCCTACAGTCCTTATCAGGAAATTTATTTTGACCTGCTTCCGGTAAACGAGTATATTGACAGCGGCGTCTGGACGATACAGCTTGTACCACAGAGAATTGCAGCCGGAAATTATGATATGTGGCTTCCAGCGGGCGGTGTTTTAAACGAAGGTACGGGCTTTTTGATGCCGTCGGAGGAGACAACACTGACGATTCCGTCGACGGCGGCGCGGGTGATCACCGTCGGAGCCTACGACGGATATTTTGACCGCGCGGCGGCATTTTCCGGGCGCGGGTATACGCGGGAGACCAATCAGGTCAAACCGGATCTGGTCGCACCGGGGGTGGATATTACTTCCTGTGCGCCGGGCGGCGGGTATGTGACAAGAAGCGGAACATCGATGGCGGCTCCCTTTGTGACTGGCGGGGCAGCACTTCTGATGCAATGGGGGATCGTGGATAAAAATGATCCATATCTGTATGGGGAAAAAATGAAAGCGTATCTGATCAAGGGGGCAAGAAGGCTTCCGGCGATGCGGGACTATCCGAATCCGGTGTTTGGGGATAATGGTATTATAGTGTCAAGTTAGTGAGAAGCCAGTAAAATCAAGGGGTTCCGCTGATTTCGTCCAAAACAGAAATTGCTGTGAAAACGGCAAATTGGGATGAAAACAACCTGGTTTTCATTCTGAAAAAGGGAAATCGGATAACTTGACACTAAAATACCATAAGGAGTTAAAAATCTATTTTTCAAATGTATTTCAAATTTATCATTTCTAATCAATCTCAGTTTTAGTGCAAAATCTATTTTCCAAATTGTAACCGATAGTGTTCTTACATGGAAGGAGGTAAGTGAACAGTCCTACTTTTATCCAAGTGTCATATGAAATTGATACCATGGCAGTCGCCAAGGTTCAGCAAGCCTGACCTTGGCTCGCTGCCTGCATGAGAAGTAAATGTAACCAATATAACAAGAGAAAGGAAGCAAACGTATGGGCAAGGTTTTAGGAATTGTAAACAGAAAGGGCGGAGTAGGTAAGACCACGACCGCCACAACCCTGTCATATCTGCTGTCTAAGGAGGGCTGTAAGGTCGCATTGATTGACTTTGACGGGCAGAGGCACACAACAAAACTTTGCGGAGTGACCGCACCAGAGCAGCTTTTCGTGACAATTTATGACATTTTGAAGTGTATCGTGATGAACGAAGAACTGCCGGATAAAGAGTCCTACATGATAAGGACAGAGACAGGAGTAGATTTAATTCCGGCGAATAACAAGCTGGATAACTTTGATAAGCTGATGTGTGATACTGATTTTGCAGAATACAAGCTGAAAGAGTTTGTGGACACCATTAAGGAGCAGTATGACTACATCCTCATTGACGGTATGCCGAAGATGGGGACAGCCATGATAAATGTGATGATATGCTGTGACAGTCTGATTATTCCGGTACAGTCGGCAACGCTGGCGGTAGAGGGAATGGCAGAGTTTCTAAGGGCTTTCCACAGAATCAAGAGCCACGCAAATGCAGAGACGCAGCAGGAGAAAACTAAGCAATGTCAAAGGAAACAGACTGATAAAAAGGAGATTTGCAGAACAGACACAGCGTATGGAAGAGTGGACGAAAGAGACACCTTTTGGGGGTGGACTGGGGAGGAGGTCAGTTTGATACCACCTTGAACGTTCATTTTAACTAAAAGACTAAAAAGTGAAAAAAAGTATTTAGGATAAAATAGAAATATAGTCTGGTTACACATTGGTAATAAACGTAAAATGACGTATATGTTAAGCTTAAAATGATAATTTTGCAAATAAAATAAAAAATTTCTTGTAGATTATTAAACCATAGCAAAATAAATTAGTATACAGAGCATTCTTAAATAGTCAAAGAAAAGATATGATAAAGGAAAATGAGTTTCGGAGATAGAAATGAAATTAGACTATTGCGCAATAGGTATGAGAATAAAAGAGCGTCGGATGAAGAAAGAATGGTCGTAGGAGATGCTGGCATCTACTGTTGGAATTTCTAATCCACATATGAGTAATATAGAGCGGGGAAAGACAAAAGTAAGCTTGGCAACTTTGATAGATATTGCAAACGCTCTGGATACGACATTTGACGCATTGATTTGTGATAATCTGGTGAAAGGGAAAGTTGTTTTTGATGAAGAAATTTCACAGGAATTGGAAGAATGCAGTGAAGAAGACATCAGAATTGTTTATGATATGGTAAAAGCGTTGGTTAAGAGTCTGGCAAAACGGAAACATTAGTTGTTACAGTGGGGGCAAAGATATATGATAAGGATCGGGATTTGTGATGATTTAGTAGAACAACTTCAGATACAGGAAGAGATGGTTAGGAATATCGTTTGCCGTTTGGGGCTGAATACAGAAATAAAATGTTTTCAAAGTGGAGAAGATTTGTTATGGGAAATGGAACAAAAAGGCAATATGGATATCATTCTTTTGGACATTGAAATGGGCGGGATAAACGGAGTTGAAACGGCAAGACGGATTCGGGAAAAGGATAACAGGGCAATTTTGTTCTTCATTTCCTACTATGAACAGTATTGTAAGGAAATCATTAATGTACAGCCATTTCGGTTTATAGACAAGCCTGTTTCGGAGGAGGAACTGGATCGTGGGTTTAGAGAAGCGTTTAAGGCGATGAGTCAAAAAGAAGAAATTTTTGAGTATACATATAAAAAAGTTCCATATAAGATTTTGGTAAATAAAATTCGTTATTTTGAGAGTGATAAGCGACAGGTGAATCTTTACAGTACAGACGGTGTTTCTTCCTTTTATAAAAAACTGGATGAAGTAGAAGCACAGTTAGAACAGATGAATATCAAGTTTTTAAGGATTAGTAAATCTTATCTGGTCAATGTGAACTATGTAAAGGAATTTCGGTATGAAAAAGTAGTGATGGATGACGGCAAAGAATTTAAAATAGGTCCCAGATATAAGGATAAAATACGAAAAAGTTATATTGAATTGATGAGGATAAGCTAAATGATGAAAGTAATGCTGGCAGCCATTGAAATTTTTTCTTTAGTGTATCAGAGAATTTTTGCACAAAAAGTCCTGACACAAAGAAAGCATAGCAGAGTGTGGGAGTGTTTTGTATGGGGAATGTATTTTGTTATTTCTAATTTTTTTACTTACAGTTTTGCAAAAAGTGCGTGGGACAATACAGGAATATTTGTTGTCTCATTTTTTTTGCTTTACGTATTTTATATATAGATTCTGCATGGGTTTTATCGGCAGTTACTGCTTTTATGGCAATTAGCGGAGCATTATCAGAAGTATTGACTTATTATGGATGGCAGATATTTGTTCAGAAAAGTGGAGTCAAAGTAGATACGGCAAATGAGGATTACTTACTATTGCTGGTTTCCAAGCTAGTTATGTTTTTCTTTATAAAAATATTGCTGGCGCTTATCAAGCGGCATAAAAATATCAGGTTGAATACACAGGAATGGGTTGAAATTTTTATGATTCCCGGAGGAAGCATTGTCATTTTAGCTGAAATGATCTGTCAAAAGGAAAGCATGAGCGAGACATTGGATTTTGTGGCAGCGCTTATGGTAATGCTGATAAATATTTTTACATATTATTTGTATGATAAAATTGGAGAAACAGCAGAAAAAAGAGTACGGGAAGAGGTTTTACAGGAGCAAAGTGAATATTATCTCAGACAGTACAATGAAAACATGAATCTGTGGGTAGAAATGAGTGAGTTCCGCCATAATATGACGGAACGGTATCTGATGGAGAAAATGTATCTGGAGAAAGGAGACTATGAGGCACTCAAAAAATATTGCGATAATTCTTTAGAAAAGTTACATAAGCAGAGAAAAGTATCTAATACAGGGTGTTTCTATTTTGACAGTATTATTAACTAAGACTTCCCATATCTAAAATGGGTTTCGTACCTTGAAAATTCAATATTTCA